>Ga0099807_1152162_pt1 | contig 11893 bp, 4 predicted proteins | sample OrbTnscriptome_FD_81149 | JGI IMG/M metagenome (GOLD analysis project Ga0099807, IMG submission 81149) | Coral microbial communities from Puerto Morelos, Mexico - Orbicella T R A metatranscriptome (Eukaryote Community Metatranscriptome) | ecosystem: Host-associated > Invertebrates > Cnidaria >...
AGCCTGTGCTAGAGCTTCGATTCGGTCAGATTCATAATGCACAGCCTCACTTAGTTTATCTGCCACTTCTAGCACACGGCTGATGTTGGTGTAAACACTCTGAAACCAAAAAAAAAAAAGGTTAATAACAACATGGCAAAGGAGCACTTCTGCACAAAATGTTACCTAAAACAACTGTGTGTCTCTATATCCCAAGAGAATATGCTGTTGTAACATGGCGAGAATCACCTGGTGATTTTTTTACAGGAAGTCAATTGTCTGAGCATAAAATTATCGGTATGATAAATATTATTGATAACCTCTCTAAAGGCTTCCAAACTTTCATACACAAACATCTGTGCAACCACTCTGCAGACAACTTAGTTTCATTTCCCGATTCTAATTTAGTTTTCCATAGGATAAGGCATGGCAAAACCAAGAATTAACTGAAATTTTCTCTAGAAGCAATTGCACTGTGGATCTGCACTTAATCTGATCCATTGTACTTAGATGTTCCATTTGCCATAAAGGATAAATGGTAGTCAAAAATAACATACATTTTAAAGATACATAAGACCAATATCTGCATCGATTGTTTTGTTATTGTCTGCAGAACTTGTAAACACTGGCAGCTCCTTTCTAAATTTAAGGCATTTGAATTCTAAAAATAGCCTTAAGCACCAAAGCAAAGAAGGATGCAAATAACCTACATCTCTATGTTATCCGCACATTTATCAATTTCCTGACGTCTAATCAATTAATGTTATACAAGGCATGAAACAAACTTTGTCAAAAGGTATCAAGATTGATCAATTATCACAGTTAAGTATTTGTCCCAGAGATAGTATGTGTGCACTTTCCAAATCTATGAAATTGCCCTAACATATCATGGTATTATACTGAAGAAGGAATTCATTACGGCCACTTAATTCTGCAGCTGTATGCTAATAATAATGTGAAATGCTTTTCTGCTAGTCTTAAAATACTTTTCTAACACGATAAGGAATCCCCTCAGGTAGGCAACCACTTAATGGCCAGTTTCCAACTATCACTTCTAAGATTAGTCATCAACATCAAAGAAATTGTTAACATACAGTGTAAAGCAAAACTTTTATCAGTAAATCTGCTGATGTGTATAAACAAACTTAAGTAAAAGTACAATATGTGTATTCATGAATGTTTTACATACACACATTGTCTAAAACACAAGCTTGGAATTATAATGTAAAAAAAAAGGTGCCTTAAGAGGATATCACAAGGTTATCCTTATGTAAAAGCCTCTCTATCTTTATTTGGTTGATAACTTTGTCACCGGTACACAGAACACAAGGCATTCTGGACCACTCTTGTCCATTGCATTCCAGATAAGGATGTATTTTCTCCCTACAATATCTATACATTGTCAGGCAGACAGGTGGAGAGAATAAAGAAATTCATCGTGCAAGAGATATTCTCCCGATGTAATACCAAATTCTCAAAACCAAGAAACCGGTTAGTAAGGACACTTCATAATTTTAGCTTAGAGCGTGAAAAAGACACTACAACTTACATGTAATACAATGTAGGAGCTACACTGTGAGGTCCTGTGAGATGATTCTTTGATATTTTAAGGACTCAGCTGCAGCATACATTGTATTTTGGATTTCAAACCTGACGTTTATTTTCCAGTAAATCGATTGGTGCTGAATGGAGGAAAATACATATTTCAGGGCTTTTGTTTCACAAAAATTCCCTCAGAAGATTCCTTTTCAGTCAGTATCACATGCATTTGTTTTGTCTACAATCTCTCTTAGTCTTAATTAGTGATCACAAAACAAGCCTGCATTACCACTGACCCATTTGTCATTATCGCACTGGGAATGCACAATTGTGTGTACCTACAGTTAATTTACACTTTTCCTGTCTGATTAATTTGAATATGTGGATGAGAATTTCATGTGTGATATTCGAGTAAAAACTATTGACAGTACTTCCATGTGGTGCTGTTTTCTGTACTGTACAAGGTGGTGCGTCTGTGGATGAAACCCTAGTGTGTGACCATTCAAATGAAAGCTATTGAGCAGTCCTTTCATGTGGTACTGTTTATTATGCTGTACAAGGTGGTTCTAACTTTTAAGTCCCTGGATCAAACCCAAGTGTGTGACCATTCAAATGAAAGCTATTGAGCAGTTCTTCCATGTGGTACTGTTTGTTATGTGGTATGAGGCAGTGTTAGGTTTTAAGCCTGCAAGATGAAAACCTAGCTTGTGACCATTCAAATGCCTGATGTCTCAGTGTTTTGGAAAATTTAAACATTTTTTTCCCAATTTTGATTTTTGGCGCTCTCGACAAAATCATTCTTACCCTTGTATTCCTAATGACATTTCTACTTGACAAAAGTTCTGGAAGTGATACATGTCTATAAGATAGGTCTTGGGCCTTATGCAGTAGTAAACAATTCATTTCCTATCCAAGGCTAGCAGTAAATGTTTTTTGTCATGGTACAGCTGATCACAAAACAATAGAGAGATTTTACTTGCTGGTTAGAGATTAATCTTCTTAATAAAACTGTCTGCTCTTTGAATAATCTGGGCCAGAAAACTACAACTAGAGGGTAGAAGCTACTTTCAAATTAGTCGTATCATAGCATGGAGTATCTTCAGTTTTAAAATGCAAAAATTAATACCAACAAGGAATCTAATAGTTATGCTCAAGAGGCCGAATATTATTTTAAGTTTTACATGCAGTAATTTGTAATCCTGAAGGAAATAATTTCTTGTATAAGCAATTAAAATTTGTTTTCAAGGGTCAACAGAACAAATGAAGTTGGCAGTAATAAACTTGAATTCACCTGTAAAACTGAGAATATTCTGTCTGATATATATGGTAATATACTCACTATGAAAACACAGGAAAACTAACAAAAAGCTACAACACAAACAAGGGTACTCTAAAGTAGTTTTGCTCTTTCCCTAGGAGCAAATTTCTAACTATAGTTAATTTTTTTTCCCAACAAAAGTAGACATATATGAAGGTAGGAAGAAAGTAATAATGAAAACGTCTGGACAGACTCTGTTCAGAGAGGCAGATAAAATTAAATTTTCCTGGAAGATGGAAAAGATAACTCAAAATGAAACTCACCAACAATTTTCCTTCTGTCTGGGTAGAAAAGTTTTGGCAATATTTAAAGGTCAGTCAAAAATACTCTTCACAAGTTTATCAGCACGACAAGATCGGACTTGTCAGCCAAAATTTAAGTTTGTTATCATTGCATGACAGACCTCTAAATATTAGTATTCATAAAACCAAGGAAGATTCTCAGAACAAATCATGGCCCTGGCCAGCTGAGAGAGCTAGACAATGAATTACTATTATTTACAGCTGGAAAACAAAAGCAGTGTTAATAAAAACAATATTGCAAACCTCCAGGTAATGAAAATGCAGTCACGTTCTTGTGTAAATTAAAATATGCTATTATCTCAAGAAAAAGGATGAATTTTCATTGTCATTTAGCTGGTGGCACAGTTTATCTTCCTTTCAAAAAAGTGTCCTTCAATTTAGCTTTGACTCAAAGGAAAAAAAATTAATAAGCAAACATTTTCTTTCAATCTTTTGTAACACTTTCTAAATAAAATGATTTGTATAGCTTTTAGGAATACATTTATGATTCCAGACAATTCTATATATCTTAAAACTTCAAGCAAAAACATGTGAATCATTCTCACATTAAAATATAGCCAAGAACAATCATTCTTGACTGCTGAAATAAAATGCCATGATAATTTTTGACTTGAACAAATAACAGAACAAAATATTGTGATTATAATGACCTGCTGCAGCCATGAGCATGAAATATCAGGCATAATAATAAAACTTGGTTGGGAAGAACATGCAGATAATTAAGCATGTGCACAGTTGTATATATTTGGAAGTCACAAAATAAAAATTCAATATTTTTTACAGGAATACAGTTACTTTTAAAAAAAACTAAACTGTTACAGGAATTAATAGTTAATATACTTAATTCCTAAATTTGCACAAATGATTACGGTGATGTTTCATAAAAGATATTTAACGGTAATTCAGTTGAAAAACTTAATGTAATTACTTGATTACTTGATTTCATCCAGTGCATTAGATAAAACCTTGACCATAAAAACACATTTTATAAATTCAAAGGGTAATTTAAATTGAACATGATGCAATACAGTGTATTCTATTGACAAATTTCTTGAATTCAACACAAGAGAATTCGTTTGCTTTCACACCACTGAATAAACCAAATTTCATAGTGGTAACAATCTGTGAAAAGACTGTTGACCTCATTTGACCATCAACTTAGCAAAATGGCCTCTGACTTTCTGGCAAATGTAGAATTTAGTCCCTCAAGAGGCCAACCTAAAAAAAATCAAAATCCAGGAGATCATCAATTTTACTTTCTCAACCCTCCAAAAAATGGTGTTAAAAGTATAGCTCAGCTGATTCAGCCACAAAAACATGTCCAATATTCCCAAAATTTTCCTTGAAAATGCCAAAAATTGGCCAAAATAGGTGCTTTCCTTCGAATCTGGGAGATTTAGTGACCCATATGGGAGACCGCAAGATTCAGTCTGTATGTGGGAAACTTATGCACTATCTGTGAGAGTTGGCACAGATGAGAGAGTCCCTCAAAAATATGCATCTTGCAGAAGTTTAGTCTAATTTCACAGGTCTCACCATTTCAAATTTTTTGACACACTATCTTGGAGTCTCCACTCCTTTTTGCAAGGGTAAGAATGTGTTGCACTAGTGGCCACAATAGAAGTCTCGGCATCTTGCAAAGTCTCAAATTCACCATTCATTACACTAGAATCAACCACTGCTTTTATGCCTGGGTAATTCTGTCATTGCACCACAGTCACTTGCTTTGTACTCTTAAACAATAATGTACATAAACTCTTTTGTCTTCATGAAGAAACCTTAATGTTTAATTTGTGCAATGACTGATCAAGCCTGATTTAAAAGACATGAGAGATAAACCTTAAAAAGCCAATTTCAACCATAAAATTCAACATTAATGGTTGATCAGAGGTAAACCAATAATTGGTTAAGATACTAGAGATTTCATGAAACAAGAGATACTGTACATAGATATTACCTAGATATAACTATTTTTGGAGAGAAGTATTCAAAGCTGTGTACCAGAGCAGGCATCACCACTGGTTTTCTCTGGAATCCCACTAAATCTCTATAATGATCCACATCCAGTTTCTCCTGACGATTTAAGTGTATCGTCAAGCAGAAAGGTAATGAGAATTTTAAAAAAATCAACAACCAGGAGATGCTACCGGTATTTTGATTAACCACCAACTTTTCAGAACTAACAGTTTAATGAAATGAGTGGTGACAGAATTGATGAACATTAACTCACAGCTTGATAAATTCTTAATTCAAATAAGACTTTGTGCAGTAAAGATCAGCATTTTTCATAGTTAATAAACGTGATAAAATACATTTGTACATGGCTAGTAGTGCACTGATAAAAATTTGATTAAATCCGAATTGAAATTTCCATCTGTGATAAGTTCTGTGACCTATAATTTAACAAAGACAAGGAGAATTGCAACAATGCGGAATCAAAACGTTGAAAAACATGAAAGTTCAAACTCAAGGGAACATCTAAAATGTAAGCAAAATATTGATTCCCGATGTGTCTGCCCATGCCTTGGCAAGGTAATACAAGGGGATGATGAAAGAAAGAAGTTATAAAGTATAATAACTGTAGAACAAGTGAAATTCTACAATACTGCTATTAATGAAAATATATATTGTGATATGAACATGACTCAATCACATAAAATACTTAATTTTCAAACATCAAAGGCAGCCTTGTACATGTAATTTTCCTCCTCTCTCAAGTGGACAACAAAAAGATATATCAATTGAAGGTAAAGCCCAATCTCATTTCTCAAAAATACTCATTCCCCCTTTATTTTGAATTCTATACTTGTCAGGCTAAAGCGATAATAATTAAGAACCCAACATTATTTAAGTTTGTTCATCTACATTATAATTCAGTTCCATCCCTGCTGACATGGTCTTTGCTGTTTCCCTGATGGTTCCTGTATTTATTGAGTACAGCTTGACAAGAAACAATCCATTATTTTTGTGCTTCGTGATAGACACTAGATGTATGCTTTTGAGCTTCTTGAAATCCTGTCTTACGTGTAACATCGAGGGTTGAATCTCAATTTAAAAGCAACAAACCCAGTGGTTTTTAAAAATTGTACAAGAAAATAGAATTCACACAGCATACATGTAATTTGTAAAAGAAATATATATATATATACAGTATGTCAGCACGTGTAAAAATATCTGAAAAGACAGCCAGAAAAATCATGAAGTACACCTGTACAAAAGCAATCATAATCATGCATATCTGCCTAAACTAACTAGAGTTGTTTCGATCATGCTGGGAGAGTAACAAGAAAAGAGATCATAAAAATGTAAACAAACACAGAATATGTACAGTGATTAATAATTATAATGCTGCGACAGTTATTACTGAATCAAACCTGATAGAAAAGGCAAGGCTTTGAATACTATTTGGCGACAGAAATCTAGTAATAATACAGAAGGAGAGTTCTTAGTAGTTTAAGACTGATTTCAAGCTGATTCCAAAATCAGTGGTTGCTTTCACTGAAATAAGTACATGAACATGTAAGGAAGGCCAACATTTTAGCATCCAGTGTTCCAGGGGAAACTAAGATGATACAAGGCAAACATTTTACAAAAAAAGAGGAGGGAGACATGACTGTAACATAAAAGGATTTGACCTTCCATCTGCCTTTCAATGCCAAATATATTAAACATCAGTGCTTACAGTTATCAATAACAAGAGTACCCCCAAGATAGGTAAAAAACACAGATAAAAACATACCTGACAACGAGAATCACTACATGATAGCATAATAATTTAACAAAGAATATTGTGAAATACTCATGCTTATTTTAAAAGGAAACCAGACAGTCTGCCTGTCTGGCTTTTTTTGCTATAAGATAAAATTCATTTCAAGGTTGAAGAATTTGATCAGTAGGCTAAATGACAGTGTTCCATTATAATCAATTAGGCCTTTCACTTCTCGACAGCCAATTAACCAAAAAACCAAACTCTGGTGTCATGTTTACACTGTATCACCAATTAAGTTCACGTTCATTTGTATTGCTGAAAGTGTAATGTAAAGATCGCAATTTCATCGGCATATCGTCTTTCCAGTGAAGATCTTTATGTAGGTACATGTTTACTGTTGAACAATATATATGTTTCTCCCTCCATTGCCTGCAGAACCTTGAGCAAACAGACTTTAGAGTAATTTAATATACCCAGACAGGTGTTAGTTCATGATTAGTATTATGAATTTTCTGTATGAATTAGCATGAATTAATGCATAACATGTCTAAGGACATGTCACATACAAACTTGACTATGGCAAAAGTTGCCTCAGATGAACTGTATTAACATCAAAAGAAATTAACAGACAGGCATGTATGAAACAGATACAATTGCTAGAACTCTGAGAATGTAGCGCACTGAGATTGCAACAAAACATAGTCAATTACAACATTGTTGCCTGCTGTTTTAGAATATATTAAGTGTATGAAAATTCGGGAAAACATCTAGATAGGTCATATAGAAGATGTTCTGACTTGAACCAATTCATAAATAGAAATACTAAGCATACATTTTTCTAAATACACTGTGCTTGTCATTACACAAACATAATTCCAATAAAAAAATCCCCTCAAATATCATTCTGCCTACAGAATGAAGAAACTGGCATACAAAATAAAGAAATGCTAAATTGGAAAATCTTCACTTTTTAAAGCACAAAATTGCATGCAAAAGAATATTTAATTGTACAAAACATTGTACGTTATATTGCAAAAGGTTGTAAAAGAAAAGTCCCTTTGCAAATTTTGATAGAAAGTAAAATTACAATTTAAGCATTTCACCGTTGGTCTAAAATGAAAAAACATTTCCTCCCTGACAATACTGGAAATTGATTTTACATATTGAGTAAACATTCCTACCATATGATAATATTTTTGCCGATTCCTTCAGCCCAAGGGAAATTCAAGAAGATTGTTCCATAAAGTGCATGGCATCACTCAAATTAACTATGACCCACTATACAGAAGGCACGCAAAACTACTAGCAGCATTGTTCTTATTTAAGATCAGATAAAGATTAGCAGAGTTGCCAATGGCAATGAACATTGAGACACAAACCGAAGATCCTGTATGACCAAAGTCATGTATTGTTATTCCAATGAGACGCTGAATTAATTTTAATTATTAACATCCTGAGAAGTGTCAAGAATTCTCTTGATAACCTGGCCACAAGGCTTTCAATTTGAAATTCAAATTGAGGGTTCTGGGGTTTTGGTGAAATGAAACGTGATACAGCTGTTCATAAGAATAACAGGATTAAGTTCTCTGCATGTTAACATGATATCATGCAAACCTAATACAGAGTAAAGAGTTATGCCGTGACAAATGCACTTTCATTTTGTCATCAAACAGAAGCTGTTTTCTTAGTAGCCAAATGTTATCATATGACACAGTAAATTTGCAAAAGTAATAAAATACATTTGAATTCAGGAAGCCAAAGCAATATAATGTCAAAAAGAAATTAAGACCAATTCACAATGACAGTTTCTGATCTGTCAAAAACCTGAAGTATAAAATTGCATATTTACTTTTAATAATTTTTGTTCCTCGTGGGAATGAAAATTATTAGTTTTCGTAAAAATTAGAATTTAAATTCAATATCACACATATAAGTTTATTCTTTTTAAAACTTAGAAGCAGGACTTAAGATGACGTATGTTTTTCACACTCTAAATAAATTTGTTGAGCATGTTTCTGTTTGATTTCATTTGTATTTTAACTTGTGCAAAGACTATCTTGTTTGGTAAAAAAAGCTACATCACAAAAAAAAATTAGTTTCACAAATGAGTTGAAATATACTGTGAGAGAATACCATTTTAGTGGCTAAATTAAAAGATCAAGGTCTTGATGATTTATTCAAATTTCATGATTTTTCATTATTTCACGTTTTTAAAAATTATGATTCCTTGTTATTAAATAGTTTAGAAATAAGTTTTTGGTCCACAACACTGCTTGAAATTCTCCTTCTAATAACAAAATTACAGGAAACTACTACCTGCATTTTTACAATGTCAACTGCTAGGACGTGAAATCGACACTTTTCTTACTCTATATTTACATGATAATACAGCATTGCCAAGAGTAAATTAAAGCTACAAATTTAACTTACACCTTTGTGAATTACTGCAAAATGTTTTAATCATTAGGAGAGTATCATTGAAATAAATTTTCTATCCAATAAAAACTGGGAGTTTAATTTTCTTACAGCACTAATAACACTATTTTAAAATAATTGAGACTGAAAAAAAATTAAAAATTGGCCACTTTCAACTGTTAATTTTGAAAGGTTCCTTTTACAGAAACAATGCAAGTTATTAACTCTTTGAACGGCAAATCATGCTTCGTTGAATTGAAAACTCCATTTTATTATGACAATATGAAGGTACCCCAGGTTGTAAAGAAAACTTAATTCAGAGCTTGCACTACAGATGACTTAAAATTATTATAAATTAGTTAAAGATTTACTAAATGTAGAATGTGGTGCATTTTACAAGCATGAAAGAAAATTACAAGAAAGTCAAGTAAAATGTATAACTGTACTGTAGGTTAAATGATGCAAGGGCAAGATGTCTTTGCCACTGCACACTAAGTCTAACACCTAGTAAAAATTTTGTGCCTGTCCAGCTAGCTACAGTAAGAAGATGCTACTGTATATTTTAAGTTTTTTTTTTTTCTTTTCTTACTTTTTCTGCAAGAGGAGTGACCTTCCCCTTGTGGCATCATACCTTAATGAAACATTTGCATTGTCTTGCCAGGGTATGGATTTCAATCCTGTTACCTGTTGAAGTCTGCACTCGTAACAAAATGGCTCACACTATTACAGTTTATCCTAGCATCAAGTAACTGGCCAAATTGCTACGTCCCCTAAGTGGATCACTAATCTATCCCAAGAACTTGCCAATATTCCTGAGTGCAGTGGAGTGCTGTAAGGGTACTAAACATGCCCTACCCAAGAACAAAACAAGGTGAATCCAGCCAGAACTCAAATATGCATTACTAAATACAGAGTACAACATGCTCATGTTTAAGCTGCTGCGCCACCTGTAAATCCTGCTGAAGCCTTGAGAGTTTAAGTGGATTTTCTTAAGGGCTATTTACACAAACAGGTTTCTTTTACTGACTCATTCCACCACATTCAACCTTGTTAGTTAGAGCAATTTCGAAGAAACCCATAATTTTCTAAAATTGTACCATTCTCTTAAAAATAACATTATTTCAAGGTCAAAGAAACCAGCAACAAAGTTCAACTTCTGGACGGAAGATAATTAATAACCAGTAAAAACATTAAATATAGCCCTGTAACGATATTGAAAACGTCTTCCATTTCTAGATAAACTGCAACATCTTTCAACCTTATCTTACTATGTACATGTAAGTCATGTTTACAAAATAACTTAATATTTCACTTAATGCTGATAACCTATGATATATTGGCAATATCATGCTATTTTTGACACTAAAGCAACAGGTACCAGAAATTGAAGAAATTCAGCACTTGAAACTGCATGCAATTAAACTTTAATACAATGCTTTTAAAAATACGCTCCTTAAATATAAATGAAACAGATACAAGAATGCAATCAAAATCATCCAAACCAATTGGTATAAAACATTATTCACTTCAAGTTTACCAAACAAGGAAAAAACTTTTAAGTCAAGTACAACAATATTGCATTTCCTTCCAGATATATTGCATCTACACAGAAAAAATGGCCTAATTTATAGCTGTGTTTTACAGCTGTATTTAGACAAGAAGTTAGGTCAAAAGGTAACATTATACAGTCTAGGCCTTCTAAAGTTGTTCTATATTTGCAAGCAATTATTACAGTACTTTTAATGGATGAAAAGAGTCCTGCAAAATTGTATTTGAATATAATCAAGTGTAGGTTTGATATTATATCAAGGGTGTGTCAAGCTACGTCATGCAAATTCAAAACATTAGAATTTGTTATTCTAATGGCATGATTTTGACCAATCGTATTAAGTTCAATTCAAAATGCTTTGTCTATCTTACTAAAACAGGAAATAAACACAGTGAATTTTCAATCGCAAAACATAACAAAATTGCACTAGAGTGTAAAAACAATGTGGCAATATTTTCACAAAAATGAAGAAGCAATATTACACATGTGCTGAGTAGTGCATACTAAATGCAATACCAGAAATTCAGCTCAAATGAATAAAGAAACATGTATAAAAGAAAATCCAATTTGAATAAACTTGGACAGACAAAAACAACCTTGAAATTTGTGTCTTTAACTAAAACATAATAAGATGACATGAGAGATAATCATGGATTCCCTATATTATTTATATGTAATTAAATACACATACTCGTAAAAAAACCCATCAGATTTGAAAATTTCAAAAGCCAGCCCACAGAGTAGAACTTTTCAATCTAAAGGAGCCTGAAAAATAGCATTTAAGATCTCCTAAGCTAAATAATAGATGACTATTTCTAAGAAGGAGATCTGTACATCCAGACAAGCTCTTAAAACTACAAGTGCTGAATATCCTTTTGGCATATTTTGAACACAAAGTTCAACAACATTTCATTGAAATATAATTTTTCAAGTTGATTGCTGGAAATTGAATTCACTTACCATGCAACTACTTTGAAAATTTTGATGTTCGTCCTCAAGTTCTTCTGCCGAGGTCGTATCATTTCCAATTTCTGTGTAATTGAGCAAAAACTCCTGCCGATTCTCCCTTATCCATAACAGCA
>Ga0099807_1233991_pt1 | contig 11823 bp, 4 predicted proteins | sample OrbTnscriptome_FD_81149 | JGI IMG/M metagenome (GOLD analysis project Ga0099807, IMG submission 81149) | Coral microbial communities from Puerto Morelos, Mexico - Orbicella T R A metatranscriptome (Eukaryote Community Metatranscriptome) | ecosystem: Host-associated > Invertebrates > Cnidaria >...
CTTCTTTTTGTGGCACCGATGTCAAAAGGTCATAAAACTTTGTCCGTTGGAATCTCCAACAGTCCAAGTCTGTTTCCACTGACTCTTTGTTGTCCGGAAAATCGCTTTTGACCAAGGTAACTATGTTGTGAGGAAAAACGCATTTGCTTTTATTATGTGCTAAATAAATGTAACCTGGAAAATACAAACAAGACAAGCTCTGCAACCAACTGATAGCCAACCTGCTGGGACGTCAATGTATTGTCCTTTGATCATAACGTCACAATCGAAATAAAGAGCCGTTTTTATGTTAGGGACGTTAATGTCGTCTCGGACGTTAAAGCTGTCTCGAGACGGCTTTAACGTCTAGTATAAAAACGGAAAATAAGGAAGACGCTTTTGACGTCTTCTACTTTAACGTCTTCTTTTAAGAGCGTCTAAACGACGCTCTTATCAGTCGCCTTTAACGTTTGAGATGTTAAACCCGTCTAGTATAAAAACGTGACGCCCTTAACTGCCTGTCATGTTATCAGCTAGTAGATTTGTTCGTATATTGATGCGCTAAAACTTGCTTGTTTCTGGTGTCCTGCGAATGCAGAACCCAGTCTTTTTTATGAAAAGATATAATTTTTGTTAGGCCGTGTACTTAAACGCGTCTCGTTCTTATACCAGACGCCTTTAACGTCTTAGACGTTAAAAGTGTCTAGACAACTTAAACGTCTCTAGCGTAAAAACTGCCAATATTGGCCGTTTTTATGCTAGGGACGTTAATGTCGTCTCGGACGTTAAAGCTGTCTCGAGACGACTTTAACGTCTAGTATAAAAACGGAAAATAAGGAAGACGCTTTTAACGTCTGTCTACTTTAACGTCTTCTTTTAAGAGCGTCTGAACGACGCTCTTATCAGTCGCCTTTAACGTTCGAGACGTTAAAACTGTCTAGTATAAAAACGTGACATCCTTAACTGGGGAGCATTTAATTAACTCTGACTCGTCTAGAGATGACTGGGCCGAGTCAACGTTTCGTCCTGAAACCGAGGCTAAACGTACAACATGGCGGCCAAGAAAGAGTCTCGAAGCAGAAAGTGGAAGGTGAAGGTGAACTTAAAGTATTTGCATCTGTTCTTGCCGACGACCGAAATGAATTTGCATTGACTTTGGAGACGCTAGCTCTCAAAGAGTCAGCAAATGTTCATATTTTTGAAGCTATTAAGAAAGAGCTTGATGCTCGTTCACAAACAGGGAACATGTTATCTAGTTTCAAGAAAGGAAAAGGGAACGCGATCGATACATCAGTTGTCAAGCTACGACAGGAGCCATAATCGGGGATGGAGACCGTAAGCGCGCGCCATTTCTAGTATTGGGGCTGTCCCTATGATATGGGACAATTTTTCTATTTTAGAACAAATTGCGCTATCGCCTGCGGCACACGCGCGTGTATGCTGGGAGGACTTTTGCGGATGTCGTGTGGGGGAAATGGCGTCCGAATTTCTCCAAATTTGTCGTGCTTTTGGCCCACAACTCAACGCGGTTATCTCTGTTGGAATTTTGCCTAAGTATTTTCGTCGTAAGCTGCTCTACCCAGTTTGAGTGAAGTAAGACAGTGTCGAATTTAGGTATGTCCCGCTTTAAGCTTATCACTGACCAGGTTGTGTTCCGCTGCTTCTTTTACAAGAGCTCTACATAACTCCACTCTAAATTTCACATATGTTCAAGATTAACAGCTTTTCCAAAACACAGCAAAAAACTAGTTGGACATATTAGGACTTCAAAGTCTATCTCGACCGAAACGGTAAGAAAATAATTGCAAGTTTGAGTTTTACCTGAATTGTAAGCAACGCTTGATTTTTTATCAAGGCGCAATAAGTTTACGTCTGTAGATACTACTCAGTTTTGTTTGTGTAAAAATCCAATAAATTGTCTGTTGTCGATGAATAAGAGCGCCCACCGATGCGTGTTCTGTACAGTCATGCAGTAAAACATGACAAATTGGATTTCCGCACATTCGTGTGAAAACGTTCATCTACTGCATTTAACTCGTACAACATCTCTAGTTTTTAAATATGTTAAAGGTTGATAAATGTTTGCGAACATATTAAAAGCTTAGCTGAAAATACATGAATACAACAGAGATAATCAGTAAAGTTACGATGACGCTTTCTTTAATCAACTCGAATAACGATTTCGATTTGTTGGTTGAGTTATCAAAACTCCTTGTCTATTTTATTTTCGCAGTGTAAAATCTTACAACGTTGAAGAAACACACATGATGTTAGTAGTCTTTGGCGTTGGTGAAAATTGTTGCAACATCTCAGCACAAAGAAGGAAATCTTTTTCAAGATTTGTTGACAATTGAAAACACAGACTCGGACTTGAAAGTGCCCGCGCTGCATTATGCAAATTGTACGTGTCAGACTTTCGTTTCAAAAACTTTTGCAAACTCGCCAAACAAGCAGAAGCAATGAGAAGCCATCAAAAACAGTATTGTTTGGGAAACTCACAAATTAACTCGATACCAGGGTAAAGAGTTTTTTTACATAACTTCTCTTTTATACAGACTGAACAAACGCAAAAGCTCACATGTGTAACTAGCGCGAGCAGATATTCATTCACAGCGCGAAATTGAAGTCTTGTTTTCGAACCTGGAAAACTCACCTTTTCCATTAGCTCAGAGCATAAAACTACATATAAGAGCCCTGGCCCTTATTCCCTACCATATTCCCTGCCATCACTGTGAAAAGTCTGCAAGAGAATCTCGCAACTCTCACCATTTCATCACGCAACGTGACAACATCCACGCGATAGCCCCCCGACATATGCGTGGATCCGCGCGGATATATGACGTCAGGATGGCGCAATTTGTTCTAAAAATAGAAAAATTGTCCCATACCATAGGTGCGCGCGGATCCCAAGACTTACGATCTCTGTCCCCGATTATGGCTCCTGGCTGCGAGAAAAGTATAAATGGTTGAAAGAACAGTGGAGATAATACAGAGAGAGGGCAAAGAATGGCAGTGGAAAAGCAGCAAAAGATGAACCTGAATGGTTTCACATCATCGACCCGATTTTCTCCGAAAGATACACAGCGTTAAAGGTTGCGACCAAGGCAGCAGACATCCTTGAAAGCGACAACAGCAGTGAAGGTGATGAATGTACAGAGAAAGAGGACGAGTCTGATGAAAGAAGGCTTGCTAACAGTACAGAACACCGTAAGAGGAAGCAGCCATTAGATTCAACTGCTTCTTCTTTGGATCTAAGCCACTTGTCAGGCAGTGAGAGTGATGACGAATGTAACAGGTAAAGAGCATATTAATATCATTTTTCCCCTTCGATTTTCAATGAATTTTACAGTAAAAGATAAGTTGGTACGAACAGTGTACATTTATTGTAGTTTGAATTATCTTTGGCTTAAAATTTTCAAACCAGTGTGACTTTTATTCCTTTGTGTTACAGGTATTATTCATTATCACAATTTAAAGAAAAAAATCAAATTTAAACCAAAGATAAATTGAAATAAACTTCTAAATGTACATGTGTCACTGTATGTAATACACGCACATGGCCACGTCGATTTACATGTATATCAGCGACCGCGGAGGGGGAGGGGCTGGTAGGGCTGTAGCCCTACCAATTTTTAGCTTGGAGTGATTTTTTTAGGCTGCAGATGGCATGAATAATATATGAATTTTACCACTTGAATAGCGGAACAGTGACTCTTAATGCTTGGTTGTCTTGGCCATATTTTTCAGCCCTACCAGTTTAAAATGGTCTCCACGGTCCCTGTATATGGTGCATGGATATGAAATTCTGCAAAATATTAGTGACTAGATGCATGGAAACTATTATTACTTTGCATTGCTGGTATAACATTAAGCTTAGTTTTAAAATTTAGAGTAGAATCCTCTTTTTGCTGGCCTTAACAAAGTTCCTTTAAATGTACATATAGGTTTCCAAAGGACGTACCCAAAACAACTGCAGAGGTATGTGTGCCCCAGGAAACGCAAAGTTAAATCACAGAAAGGTGCTATCAGCCAAATTCTCAAAAGGCACAACAGAAACGAATGCAAAGGTGGTTTGATGCGGACCAAAAAAGAGAAGAAAGATTCCTTGAATATCAGGAGAGACAGGCAGAGATGAACAGACAACACGAATTCCGTATGATGGAGATGATGAATCGTTTTCAGCAGCTACAGCCACCATATCAAAATCCTTGGGTGCATGAACCGTTATTGCCAAGTCCCTATGCCGTTCCTGGAACAGAGAATCCACACTACACTAATTTAGATGGTTATAATGGGTAGTGTTTTTATTTACAAAACCCATAGAAAAGTTGGCGATACACTTATCAATGTTAGGCCTGAACATTGGGACATATATTTTATTGTTGATAGAAGTGATTATTGTGTTATCAAAAAGTTGATGTTTTAGAGTTACCCACTTCCAGCCCACCAGAAGAGTGTCTATAAGAAAGATTTAAAACTGTTATCATTTGTTCTGAGGTTCAGAAAACATTTTCATAAATACTGTTGTTTCAGAGGACTAATAAACGAGCTTACTTACATGCCACTTGTTTTTAATTAGGCTGGTATATTAGCCTGGAGTTTCAAAGCTTTTTAAACCTGACCTCTTGTAACAGTAAGATTAAATTTGTTTGTGAAATTAAACTGTTTGTTTTATTTCCTGTGGTGTCAGTTTCTACCAAACTGCTGTTTCTTTTTATTGAACACAAAACTGGGTTACCAACTGACGATAAACATTTTTATTTTCAACAACCAGCTATACATACATATGATGTCAACATGTACATTGTACTTTAAAAGGGCATACCCGAGGTACATACAGCTAAATCTTTGTTTACACTAGTTTACTGCCGCATGATTAGAAAATTGATTTTGCTTTACAGGTTTAGAAAATTGCTCACATCTCACTCTAGGTTCTATTCCCCATCCTGTGTTATATTGGGCTGAAGTGGGGCGTGGCATGGGAGAGTAGTGGCGTACATTGGTAGGGAGGTGTCACTTAACCATACTGAGCAAACACAACCTGGGATTTTTTTGTTTTTCTTTTCAATGACTTCACTCCATCAGTTGTCGTTGCTGTCGGATGTCCCAGAGCCAGTTAGTGATTCTCATCCTGACCTGATCTGCCTCCCCATCTCACTCCCCATTGCCCCTGTTCCTAATAAGGTGAAGGTTTTCAATTTCCAGTCTCCACCTGGCTTTGCATGGGTCATCCCTTGCAATGCAGATATTGTGCAAGGCTATGCAGGCCATTATGACATGTCTAATGTTCTTTAGTCGACACTCCATCTTCTTATACAGAATCCGCCATCTTCCTTTAAGCATGCCACATGCATGCTCTGACACAACTCTAGCCGAGCAAAGCCTCTTGTTTAAATAGCACTTTCTTGGATCTCTTGTATTTTCATTGTATGGTTTTATTAGCCATGAGAAGCGTGGAAATGCTGAATCCCCGACCGTTGTGAATGGTATGTCCCCGTACTTCCTTATTCTTAGCACAGAATTTGGGAAAACGTGTCCGTGTTGAATGTCGGCAAATAGTTCGCAACTTTTCAGAAGCCTCGAGTCATGGGTAGAGCCAGGAGCCCCAACAGCTGCCCAAAGAAATCTCTTGTTAGAGGCAATGAATCCCATGCTGGATACTGAGTATCTTTTCTTGAAGCTAAAGTAATTTTTTAACTTCGTGCTAACAAAAACATGGAACCCGTCCAGGCTCCTACGCTAGGGAATTCCCAGTTCTCAAGGAAGCTTTCAAGCTTGTGCTTCCATTCGGCTCTATTTCTGGGCAAGTACACAAATCTGTCGTAAAGAAGTTGAAACTAGTATCTTGTATACTTGGTTAAAGATGACACTCGCGGTTGATTCGGCGACGCCAAACAGGTCTCCAACTGTGCTGTAGGTACACCCATGGGCCAACCGATACAACGTTATGGCAAGCTGCGTGTCTGGGGGTATTGCTTCAGGTCTGAATCGAGTTGGCTCTTTGACAAGTTGCTCTTCTACCTCGCCAAGAATGAACTGAAATGTTGCTCTGTTTATCCGCAAACGTTTTTTGAATACTTTATCGTTCCAATTTTGATAGCCATTTCTCCACCACGAGTTACTTCTTACTTCATCTGCAGTTCGCTCCTTCCTTGGTTTCTTGTTCGCAGCAACACACAAGCTAAGTGCCTCAGCCATGGCTAGTTCATCCTCTTCCACCTAAAAAACCCGCTTCCTCGAAATATTCGTCATAAACATGTTGATCATCTCCATTTCTTGTCTTTTTTCTCTACGACGCCGATAAAAAGACTTGAAAAGACCTGCCATGTTTTGTTTTCCCATTTTCGAACAAATCTACTAGGCGCGCTAGTGCCAGTGTCCTCCGAGTATAGAACCCAGTGTTTTTTATAATTTTTTTTTCCTGCTAGGCCTTGTACTTAAATGCGTCTCGCTTTTATACCAGACGTATTAAACGTCTTAGACGTTAAAAGTGTCTAGACAATTTTAACGTCGCTAGCATAAAAACGGCCAATATCACAATATGTACATTGGTCGCGATCAAAGGGCCAAACAAATGGAGCGGAACTTTATTTTATACTATGCTGACAAACCATTACACATGAACATCTTATGAAACACTTGAGTATTGAGACCAATAGCCTTATACCTGCATTCCAGAAAGTTAAGAACAATTTCAAAGCACGGTAAAACCCGCCCTACGGTCACCCCGTTGCAGCCTTAGTACTTATAGGCACTTTCAAAAGGCATAATTAGTAATTTCCATCGATGGAATCTTAAATAACATAGCATTAAACTGGCGATCAGAAACTGCGATTAGCTTTAAACGACTTACAAAAAAGAAAGATAATTGTTTTGAGAATAGAACAATAGCAAAACATACCAACAGCTGGTAACAACGCTTCTTCTTTTACGGCAATATTTTTATATGAATTGATTGCTTGAATATATTGAAATAGATGAATGTTAGTCTACTGACGTAATAGTCTAACAATCTCGAAACAATGCATATACTGTAAATTCACAATGACAACGACTTATGAGTTTAGGGCTTATAGCTTTTAAGGTTCTTTAAATTTAGCTCAGTATTGTTTGTTGGTCAATAGGCGGCTGGCACGAACAGATATTAGACCTTACTACAGTACTTAAAAACTTACACACGTAGAAATAAATAAACAATAACCTCCATTTGGCGCAAAAATATGCTACGATATTTTCGCCCCAAATGGAGGCTATTGTGTTTATTGTTCTTCAAATCTTTTTCGCAACGCGCGCAGTTTTAAAAATTGGCGAATATTCTCGGATATTCACCAGTTTTAGCTGGGGAATATTCGGTCGCGTGACGTGTTTAGACCAATCGCGCGCGAACGAAAATATTTGATGGATTATAACTTCTGATATTGGTCTATTAATTGAGGCATCGCTATGACATTATATTGTTTGTGTTCTCTTGTTTTCAAAACAGCTATGTTATATTAGTGCCCCAAATTCATTGTTTATTTTATTGTCTAGTGGTCAAGGGCAACCTCTCTTCTCGATGATTCCGTTTTGATTTTGAAATAATCACATTCCTGATGTGATTTTTTTTTAACATTTAAAACTAACAATGAAAAAAGTTCTAGATATTTACTTTGAAGTTAGTGACGCACAGCGAATAAAATATAAACAAGCGTTTAATCATCTTGGAATTAGAGAGACAGTACAGCTCACATTTACGATCCATCGTCCACTGAGCAAGATAAGTTAAGAAAGACAACAATTTGTGAGTCAATAAAATTCAGTAACCCAGTTTATCTTCTTGCTTTTTCTTCAAAAACAGTTACGAAAGAAACATGTTCTGAAAGAACGTGCAGTGAAGCGCGAAATGTATTCCACCTGTACGCCAAGAGCCCGTTTCTCGAAAGCCCCGGAAACTTTTAGGACCCACAAAGTTATTTTTAGTTATTCTGTATCTATAAACAGAGAGGTGTATTCGCCTGAAACGTCTTCTACGAAGAGAACATCTTTTCATATGAAGAATATGTGAATAAAACAGCTCTGTAATCATAAGGTTTGAGATTTTGCTACGGCTTTTCGGGTGCGAAAACTTTTCGGGACCTTCGAGAAACGGGCCCCTGGGTTCTTTGTCGTAAGACTAGCGCAGTGATTTCTTTTCTGACTCGTCAAAAAACCTCATAATGTCGAGAAAAGCACTTAATGAAAGCTCGCTGGCAAATTTCAAACAACCGTGGTAGGATGGCTTTTTGGCTTAAGAAAACTTTCCAAAATCAGTGCTCTATGATATTTGACGTGTAGCTTTGTTGCGAGAGTATAAGCGTTCACTTGGAACAGCGTAAATATAAGAGACTTGGCTTCCAAATAAACCAATCAATCAATCAATCATTTTTATTCCGTAATTTACACTTAACAGTCGGACTGGCCCGCGGATAGCGAGTGCTAGTCAAGGTGGGCTAGTCTATCTGTGTGGTGGTATACATCCGTGGTACACCAATATGGCGGCTGGAATATAGTGTAAACATCTGGAACTTATTTTGGCTTTCTAGGCGACTGATTATCAGTACTAAACAAACAAGCATTTATATAAGCACTTTTCCTAATGCTCTAACTTCTAAAAAGGCTCAAAATCATGAGATAAGTGTTTATTTTTCAACAAACTCGATCGTAGCCTTGTGTCACGCAGCCTCCATAACCCTGAAATTCAAAATGCTCTGGTTTCCAAACGAAGCACGCTAATTGTAAACAGATATAAATATACCGCCTCTTATACCTGATGAGGATACGTCACGTGAAGACGATCTATTGAATTAGAAGTCTTGGAAAAACACATACTTGTAAACATTCTCGAAATCCCAGTGGCGATAGTATCAAACATCTATCAAACAGCTACCTTGTCAAAACGAAGTGCAAGCCTTGGCCTTGCGTGGTCATGAAGCTGAACTTCATAACTATAGCTTGGAATTTGGCTTCTTAGAATACTCAAGTAATCATTTCCGAGGAATCAAAGCCAAAATACGACCAAGGAAAAATTACAAAATAAATTTGTTCAAATTTCCAGTGCTATTCACTAGTTTTTTTACAGCGTGATGAAGCGTTGTAGGGTTGTGGTCTACTCAGGTGACAGCATCTTCCTTAATAGTTGCTTCATGGTTAGATTTTAGTTTAAAACTTTAGACGAGTGGCGTTAATGGCTGATAAAATGTGATTTAACTATAACACCGAACTATCAGTGTTTAACAAAGGAGGATATGTAGCGTATGTTCCACTGATCATAATTTTACTAAGAACTGCAAAGAAATGCAAGCCAAGTCGTGTTTTGATGATTGAGTGGTGATATTCATAACATCGTAGTTAGCAACAAAATTTAGTCGAAAGTATGAAAAAAAAGCAAGTTGTAAGCCATTATAATTGTAAGATGGCTTTAATAAAAACATCGGTATTCACGTACGCCAATTCCCTATCCACACCATCCCACCATCCATGCCATTCCTTATTTTTTAGTCGGGATCATTTGCGGTCCCTATCGGAGATCATTTCCGGTCCGGGATCATTTGCGGTCCAATTTGGGGATCATTTGCGGTCCGGGATCATTTGCGGTCCTGGGATCACTTGAGAACCCGGAACTTGAAAAATGGCAAAGTGAGATTTCGCCTGAATATTGACGTTAGAAAGGAGAAGGAAGACTCATGGCTGAACGTAATAAAAAACAAAAATTGCGTTCGTAAAAGGCCGACTGAATTTTAACACCAAGGGTACAACAGCAGCCAATATTCACCTTATGGAATCTCTCTTAGATAACCGGCCGAAGAACAACCATATTACCGTAGATATAATATATCACCTTCGCACTCTGCTTGTATCTGGTTTTTTGTTTTTTTTTTTGACGAGTTTTAGTTTCCAACTCCTTATTTCTCAACTGCGTTAGTCCTCGAAGGATTAAAGACACTCTGGCAACAAAAGAACTAGACACGGCATTTTATAAATTTGAGTGAGGGAGGGAGGGAGGGAGGCGGCGTGGCCGAGTGGTTTAGGGCGCTGGATTTGAAATCTGGAGGTCCCTGGTTCAAATCCTCCGCCCTACCGCTGTCTGGATTTGCTCTCGGTAGCCCCGAGTTCAACTCCTCGGCCTCGTTGTGTAAATAGCCAACTGATCAGCCTCCCACCAGTTGGGATTCTTAATAGTTTATGTTATATTTGAAATATTTGTTTACTTATTTACAATGTCCCCAATTAGCACATTAGTGCTAAATACACCGACACTTAAATAAAGTTATTATTATTATTATTATTATTATTATTATTATTAATAGCTCGAATTCATGCGATACGCTTTCGCAAGTGGAAGAACAAAATTATGAAGTTGAAATTAAAAAATGTCAATTTTCGTTGTTAACTCTTCTCCTGAAGCTACCTTTCATTTAGTTCAAAAGGCATCGCTTAATTGTAAAATAAAACAGAAAATTACACGTACCCGTCGCTCTCCAGAATTTTGTGGCAACGCGTTAAAATTAGACCTGCATGAATAAGCCAATCAAACGGGAGCATTGCTCGTCCGTTGGGATTTGTGATTGGTGGGCTGAACACCTCAGCCTCGTTATATAGGATCGCTCCGTGTTTAAACTCAAAATTTCTGATAGAAAAAAGAATCTTCTCCCTGCTTTTTTGACAACCCAAGTTGATCAGTCAGGCCCAGCTGACTTCGTCCTCCACAGGCCGTGGAAAACACCGAAAAAAGGGTTTAAAACTTCCTTAATTTTAATCTCAAGCGTAACCGGAGTCGGCGTAAAATTTTTGCCGTGGAAGAAAAATAAACTTAAAGCTTTATATGACAACCAACTTCTGGTCCTTTTTTTCCTTGCAAATTTCCATGTGTTTGTTGAATGAAAAGATATTCGTGTTATTGATATCTCAGCCAGTGAAAGGCAAAACTATTTATTACATTTGTTATCGCTAGAGTTCCGACATCTTTAGTTCCCGCGTAGAGCTGCCATAGATCAGGAACCGTCGTTTACCGGTACAATAGAACATAGGTTTAGCAACTCTATTGACCAATCAGAGCGTGCGTAGTATCTCAGTTATTTTATATAATAAATAGAAAAATAGAAAGTTGGAAAAAGTGAATAAATTAAAAAGGTGGGAAAAGAATGAGTAAAGAAGTGAGAGTTTATCAGATTTATTGGATAATTTTTTTTAACTTCTACTGATATTTTAATTTCGAAATAATCTTATGTACCGCAATGAAGAAATCTTCGTATTCGAGAACACTTAGTAGTTTGTTTTTAAATCTGAGTTTGAATGATTTCTTTAGTAGGTCCCTCAGAGAGCCTGATATCTCATTCCATAGTTTAGCAACAATTCTTGAAAGGCATTTTTTTTTTTTTTTTGCATTTCAAGTTTTGAGGGTTTTATGTAAATCTTATCGGAAGTAGAAGAGTGTTTGTTGTAAGAATTGGGTTATTTTGCAAAAAGGTTCGTCACTGGCTGGACTTGGGCAAGAGGATACGTAATGTTATTTTCCACCATTTCTAACTTCACGTGATGACCATATGCTGATTGGTTTCTTTTTTTTTTTTGCTAATTACTTCTGCCTCGTGCTTCGTTGGGACGATGTATGCTGATGTGGATAGTAGTGCTCTCAAACAAGCGGGAAAGCATGAGGATGTAAGACGGAAGAAGGCTAAGTTCATCCTTCACACGGCAATTTAAGGCATGACAAGGAAAATAACATTCCTAACCGGCTTCAGGACATTACTAGGGAAGTAAAAACGTCATGATGTTCTGAAATTATTCACCAAACGACCACGCCACGAGTGTAATCAGTTTCGGCAG
>Ga0099807_1052492_pt1 | contig 11733 bp, 4 predicted proteins | sample OrbTnscriptome_FD_81149 | JGI IMG/M metagenome (GOLD analysis project Ga0099807, IMG submission 81149) | Coral microbial communities from Puerto Morelos, Mexico - Orbicella T R A metatranscriptome (Eukaryote Community Metatranscriptome) | ecosystem: Host-associated > Invertebrates > Cnidaria >...
TTTTTTCGGTGGATATACTGGTTGCTTTTTATGTCTATTGTACAATTCATTTAATTTTTTTTTTGATTATTTACATTTTTTCGGTAGTTTTAGCAGTTTTTTTGTATTATCCATGCCTTGTACTTTGTACTTTCCAGAAAAAAATAGTTTGAGTAGGACGAGTAGCACAGTCACAGTCACCTATACATTTCCTGTAACACAGGTCAAAATAATGAAGTATTTAATTTTGCTTTTTCGATGGACATACTGGTTGCTTTTTATGTCTATTGTACAATTCGTTTAATTTTTTTTGATTATTTACATTTTCTCAGTAGTTTTAGCAGTTTTTTATATTACCCATAATGCTTTGTGGACATGGCAAGTTCAGGAATTCGTAAGCTAATGATGTAAAAATGCTGAAAATATCAATGAAACAAGTCTAGAACTGTAGACTGTTCAGAGAGAGGCAATTATCTCTTCATTTTCCTTTAATGGCAGTTTGTATAGTTTTTCTCCCTTTTTTCTTGGCTGGCAGTTCCCCACAAATGTGGCGGACAGCGGCTGCATACATGACAGCCGTGTGCTTCTCATCAAGGGTGAAAGTCATATCGTGTATGTTGTCCCTGAGGTAGAAGTTTCCTTTTATGACCTGCTCACCCCTCAAGGCAGTGCAGTGGTAGTCATCTGTGTAGTTGCAGTCCAACTCTTCGACCCCTTCTGATGTAACCTTTACAAGATAAAAATCATACATTGGGTCATGAGCAGCAGCAATGGCCACAGTGCTCCCCTTGACAGCAAGATCAGCTATGTGTGAGGCAGTGTCATGGTCAAGGATGGATTCTTCTGCTGCTTGTCTAGTTGTTGCCACCGAACCATCTCTACAGATTTCCACTTCTTTCCAGTCATCTAGCCAAAGCCTTGTTTGTACAGTTGTCCTCATCGTCAACAATACAGCTCACACAATAGCAGGACCGATACCTCACCAAGACCTTTTCTTGCTGGGCCACAGACTTCACACAGTGCCACTTTCTTATTCCTTTGACTTCCTTAAATTTTCTTCCATCCCTTTTTCGGAAGAAACATACAAGAAAATGCAGGACTTGAGCTGGACAGAACTTCAAGTGAAGCTTGACGCAGCGGGTTGTGAAAAGTTCTGCACCAAGTACTGATGCATACTCTTTGCAGAGTTGATGGTAGCTGTTCTGCGGAGGACTGCCTGACTAACTTTTTGCTTAACATGTGAGCCTGCAGCATCCTGCTCTCCTTTAGCATGGGATGTTTCAAAGTAATAATGCTGGATGTAGAAGCCAAAGTCAGCAAGGGAACAGGAGAGGTCACCAATACAAAGACTGGATTTGTACTGGGCCGAACAACCATCAGTAAATTCATGCATCTTAACAACATTAACAACCAAAGTCTTTGGCCAAGTAGGTTTGGATTAGCTCTTGCATCTTGTGAACACTGTCCTGATCCTAGATTGGATCATCTGAGATGACAAAAACATGCTCTTTTATCAGCTGTGGCTCCTCTTCTGTGCTTTCGACTTCATCTATGGCTTGTATGGCATGGCGGTGAAGGATGGTGACATGCAGAGACACCTTTGCAACATCAAAATACTCTGATTGGATCTCATCTTGCTGCCTGCATGCATATCCCTCAGAGTAGTCATGCACGCACACCACATGCCCAAGAGGGAGGTTCTCTAGCAGGTTGTCCAGTTGATCTCGTTGCCATCTTGCCATAAATGAATGACTTGGATAGGTGGAAAGGAGCTCCTGAAAGTACTTAAAAAACTCAGATGGTGGAGTTTCCTTTTGGACAAGGGCTATCTTCTCTTTCTCTTGGCCATTTGAAAGAAACTTTCTAGTTGAAACATACTCGTAGCATGACCAACACACAGAACCCTCAGTAGCCATCTCCTCTAGTAGCAGTGGCGAGGCATCCACTCCACATAAATCACATTGTCTTTCCAAGCACTTGATGTCGTGAAATAACTGATCCTCTTGTTTTGGGCAAAGAGTCTTTGCAGCAGCTTCTGTTACAGTCTTCAAGACAGGGTATCCATTATTGTTGTCAGCTTCCTTGGTAATTCCCTGGTGAAACTTCATGCAAGTGTAAAATACAATTTTAGTCTCCACATGTTTTCGGCAGAGGCACAATCTTCTATCTCTTTCCTTGGCTGGTTTAACAGAAAAAGGCTTTAGGCTTTCAAACTTCCTTTGCTTAACTTTTGGATAAAGCTGCTGAAATTCCAGAAATGCTTCCGTCTGTATCTTTTTCAAAACGTGCTTGGCAAGATGGACATATTGCTGCTTCCCGATACATTTCTTGACGATATCCCTCTTGTCTCCAGTATGTCTACTGGCCGTATTGGTCCAGTAATTAAAAATGGTTTGCCATCTTCCTCTGAAATAGCATCTTGGCGAACTTTCCTTTTGGTATACAGCCAGCTTTCAGTGTCACCCTTGAGGATACTTTCCCGGGTTCTTATCGCTTTACTTATGCTTTTGGCATTAAAATCAACTATTTTCCCCAAGGACTTTCTTGTCCTCGTCTTTTTTATGTTTTCTCCAAACGCAAGAGATATGAAGGCCTTAAGTGCTGCCGTTTTTTCATTCGATCCTGAGTGCTTCACTTGCTTCAACCCTTGGGGGATATCTGATGCCAGAGCTCTCAGGGTGTTCATTTCTTTCTGTTCCTCGGGGTTTTTTACCACTCCGCGGTTTGCAAGTATCTTCCTAGTTCTTGGGCTGTTTGCTAGTGTTTCTATGACTTTAGCATTTTTCTTGGGACTCAAAGGGAGCTTCTGTTTAACCTCATCAGTTGCACGTTTTTTGGATGTCCTGTTTGAATATCCAGATTCGCCCAAGCTTGCAGTCAATGCTGCCTCTTCTGTTTCACGTTCTTGTGCAACCTTTTCTTGCTGTTTTCTTTCGCGGAATTTTCGAACTCTTTCCTTTGTTTGTTCTCTTATTTTCTTCCTTTTATTCTGCAGTTCTGCTCAAGCGTTTTCTCTCTTTTTTTTTCGTCTTTGATTTCTGCTCCGTTTTCTTTACATCAGTCCTTGTTCATGCCGGCTGCTTTGACAACTCTCGGATCGCTTGTCTACGTTCCTTGACTTCAGCAATCTTCTTTTCACGGTTCTTTTGATAAGATGCTCTATCTATCTGTCTCTTCCTTTCTGCTTTTCTTTATTGAGCTACTTTTTTACGTGAAAGCGGCGGAAGAATAATATCTTTTGTTTTCTCCATTCCAACTCTTGACCTTCTGTCTTTTCAAGCGAGTGACTACATGTGTTTCAAATGTTTTGTCACACTATCATTGGCCCTGATTTCCCTCTCAGAGCCCCCCAAAGTGAACAGAAACACATGGTTTGTTTTTTCCACTTGAACAAGCAAATTTTGAGAGAGGGTTCAAGCCAGCGACGCCAATTTTGTTCGTGTTTTCTTTGCAGAAATCCTTCGTGACACTCTGTGAACACGGTCTTAATGGCAGAAAGTGTTTCTGAGTCGTTCAAACTGGAATATCTCGCTTGAGATGAATCAGAAAGGTCTGAAAACTTGGGAAATGCAGGATAAATACATGCCCAAAGCAGTGGTTTGGAGTGAGTACTCGCTTGTTCTGATTTGAGAATTTAATTTTCTGAATTCAGCCTAGAGTTGTTGTTGATCTCACCTCCTCTTAAGCGTTACAAACTGTTTCCGATTTTTGTTTTCAGTTCATTGTGTATATTTATGCCATGAATCAACTTCAAACTTTGACTTCGAAAAGCCTCAAATATTGCCCATACCTTCACCGTAATTACTTTCTGTCTAGATGGAAATGTCAAACTTCAAATTTTAATTTTTCGTTTAAACATTACTTCAAACCTTACAAGCGTTACAAGTTCAAACAAACCATACCAGCCACTTTCAATCAACTGTATAAATTGTAGCTATAACCCGAAGCGAGAAATTCAAACTTTGTCAAAGTTAGCGGTGATTTACGCCGCCATCATTGTTACTCGTTACATTCAAATTCTACCATGTTCAGTAAAATCTTAAAATTATTTCTGATTCTCAAACATACCAAGGCAGAAATTTTTATGGCCTATCTTAAAGAGTAGCTCTTAAGGTACAAATATGGAAATCTTCAGTACAAAATACTAAATATTAAGCAAGATATTTAGGTTAGGAGATGAAGAATTGGCATTTTGGCCGTAGTGGCGTGGTGATTGTGCCACTCATCTTTATGGAAAGTAATATAACTTTAAAAAAAATTAATCCGAAGAACTTATCAATAAAAGGTAAAAAAATTAAAATAAACTGAAAAATCTTGTAAAACCATATGTAAACAAACGCATCCTGAAAAATGAATAGAAATTGAGAAAATCGAGAGTTAACTACAATTTTTTTTTCTGAGATATAAACAGAAAGTGTGTTTCAGTCACCATGGCAAGTGCCCACATATGGATGCAACGCAATTTTTCTAAAAAATTTTAACCTATGGCTCACTGGTGATACCATAGCAAGAGAGCCGGACATAGTTGTGTATTAAAGGAAGTGCAGGCTACTCTGCTGTCCAATATATTGGACACGGGGCTCCAAAGGATCGACTACCTCTAATTCGCATAATCTGATCCACCACTACAACTCGTAGCTTCCTAACCCAATCCACATGTTAAAAATAGGGTCACTGAACTCAACTTTGAGCTACAAGCATTTAAGGTAATTCCCCTGAAATAGAACTGTCCATAGATTTTTGTTCAAACTTTGTCCACTGAATATTTATCATATGAGAACCTAATTTATCTAATAAAAAGGCGGGTGCCCATGCTCGTTAAGGAGCAGTGAGGCATTGAAAATGTCCCATTTTAGCATTATTTAATTATGCTTATTACAAGAATGCATTCCAAGTTATTGCAAAATCTTTGTGAGCCCAGACTCTTGAAAAAAACACCTCAAACTACAGTCAATACTTGTGTCGGACACAAATAAACTTTTTAAATTTGATTTTGACAGACAGCTAAATCCTTGTTGAAATATTGGAGCCAAATTGCTTGCCACGGCTATCAAACTGCAAAAAAGAAAAACTACAGTGCAGCCGCTATTTGCCTTATTTCTTCAATTTTCAGCAATAGAAATCAGATCAGTCTTTTCTTACGCAAAGCTAATGATTAGTTGATTAAAACGAGGGGGAAAAAATTGGGGTGCCCAAGCTCGTTAGTGAGCTATAGCCATTTTTCACCTGACAGAACTCAATATCAAGGCAAATCCGCCATGTTTTTTATGTGCACGTGCTAGTGACACCATAAATTATGCGCAGTGAGGATGCACAATGCAAATGTGAAGGCTCACCTTAAGGTGGCTCAAAACAGTTTCCAGCGCTTAGATTTCGATGGGTTGTTATAACCACTCTCTATCACTTGATGCTACAATCATGGCATCAAAAAACTGCACAATCATTGGTCAACACATTGTTATTATTTTTGTGACACAATAGGTTACCATAGCAACAGGATGACCCCCAAAAGCACCCTTAATTACAGCTTTAGGGACTTACAATTCAAAAACAGCATGGTGAAATCTTTTTATTTTTATCAGCTTTTGATAAGCATGATGACACGCAACTTTTGGCAACGTTTTAAAAAATTCTGTAGGTAGGGTTCAGAGCCACCTTAAATTTTAAACGGAAAAAGAATGATAGCGTTCTGTTGATCCATCACAGTAGAAGGTATGAAAAGTGCAGAAAACATGTCAGCCACCTTAAGTCATAACATACAAGTTATGTACTGGAAAACTAGTTGTTAATTGCTTACTCTCTGAGACTGGAACAGCTTCCTGAGCCAATGGCCATGAGGCTGAGATCTGTCAACAAATGCAGACCAGACAAATCCAACACTTCCTGTTAAGTATTGATAAACATAAAAATTAGCATAGGTAATCCTCTGAATGTGAGTGCAATTAAGGATTTGCACTACAAGATATATTTGGAAATTCTCTCAAAATTGTTTTAGGCAACTGTAATTTAATTTTCCAAATAATGGTACATCCGAAACATGTCCTTTCCTCAACAATGGAAGCCTTTTAAGAACAACATGATAAATTACAATTACAGTTGTACCTCAACCCGCCAACTTGAGATCACTCGACTGAAACCTTTCCAGGTTTGCTAACATGTAGCTTATAACTTATTCATGAAGAAAAACATCTATATCACTGTTGGATAAAAACCACCGATTGATTGATGACCACTGCAGGGTAAAATAATTTGCAGAGTGAGCCACTATGGATTCAAATGGCAGTTATTTCTGTGGCAAATCACTCAATTTCCTAAGAAAATGACTGGCCACGTTATCTACCTCTATACTTTCTCACTCCCCACTGAGGTCAGGAGATTGCTCAACGCGTACTCATAAAAGTCATCTCATAAAGCATATGGTTTGCAGTTCTAAAACCTTAGCAATTCACCATTTTGGTCAGTTTGTGGCCTGCTCTTGTGTGATTAATTTTGATCCTCTAATTTAAGGCTACCATGTACCTTTAGAGCACCTTTAGAGGTGTCTCGCTTCCAAGGGATGAAGAACAGCCAGGGTAAACTGTAGATACCTAAACCCCTATATATAGCTGGCTATCACACTATACCAAGATTTTTGAAATAAATTGAATTGTCAAATTCTTCACAACAACTAAATGTGAGCATCCAAATCATCTTTTTGGTCCCTTCTGAAAGCTACAAGTTATAGGAAATTTGTTCATTTAAACTCAAATTTGGACACATCAAAACTGTGTGCGCAAATTTTTCATTTTCAATTTTTTTCAATTTTTTTTTTCACTCTATTTTTTTTTGATCCCATTTCGAAAATGTTCTGTAACTTTTCACTGAAATTGAATATGGGACATGAAACTGGGGGACAAATTAAATAAGTGCAAAACAAAATTTGCTTTGACTTGTAGCTTTCAAAAGGTGATTTGGACGCTAACATTTAGAGGTCGTAAAATATTCAACAGCTCATTTTATTTAAAATTTCTTGGTATAGCTCTATAAGTTTGATATAGGGGTTTAGGTATCTACAATTTAAACTGAACACGCTTAACTTGACACAAGGTACAAGGCAACCTTAAGGATTTTTTTAGTGTTATGTGAAGGAATGAAGATATCTGTAGTAATTCTAGTTCTACAGACAGAAACATTGATATCAGAATAGCCCTCAACTCCCAAGGGTAATTTAAAGGCAGGGAGATGTAAAATAAAATGTGGATTTGGTCTTGTTTGATAGAAATTAAGTTGGCAAATATTTACTGATACAGTGGAACCTCTTGTTCCCACCTCCTCTCGTAAGTGTCCACCTCTCCTCAGCGACCAGTTTTCCAAAATACCAAACGTTTTCAAGTCAAATCACTATATTTGAGATCTCTTGTAAGCGACCACATCTCGTAAGTGACCGCAACTACTTTCAGAGCTTAAAGTTTGAAATTTCCCTTTGTTTTTAACCTCCCGTAAGTGACCACTTGGCAGATAATAGAGCAGAAATCCGATAAAAAGGTGTTGTAACATTATTGCATTCCTGGGAAGTACCAAAATTGACTTTACGTGAATAAAATATTTTAAAATTTTAAAGAAAAATACACCGTACTCTGTACGCAAACAAGATCTTCACTGCTGAAAGCTAAACCTTTTGGTGCTTATAATCATCACGTAAAATTGGTTGGACACTACAAAATTTGGTAGAATAATGTCAGATGATTAGTTGTTGTTTCCAGCACTCAGTTATATCCATATGGAAGAAAATGTTTTCTGACTACTAAGCAGTTTGTAAAGATGGGGTAGCAACACAGAGTGCAGCCTAGCCTTAGAATACTACCTCTCCGATACATTTTTTTAAGCCATGAGCACCTCAGTTGGCAAACTATTAACTAAAGCCTTCTTCTCTTTCTATGGTCAGGTCATGAAAACTCATGTGAGTCCGAGCTGAGACTGCTTATAACATACATGTACAGGTCAGGGTCCGAAATTGTACTTTCCTGGTCACCAATACGACTAGGAATTTTGCACTGGCGCCCAGAATTTCACAACTGGTCGCCAGCGGGCGATTAACTATTTCAAGCCACGATAATTACACAAACTCTGATTTTCAGCTAAATCGATTAAAATAAAATTCAAAGCCGCCCGCCAATTGGTCACTTACTTTTTACCTTTCCTCTGCTTTTGAAGTGTAAAACCGATTTTCCTGTTATTAAAAATCTACCACAAAATTTCACAGCTACGATCAATCCGAAGCTTCGCCACTATGTTTTTTCAGCAGTTTCCCATGACATACGTATTGCGGGCACAAAAGGCCATGTGCGTCCTTTCGCCATGGATAGGGACCTTAAGCACCGACGATGAATGGGACGACGACGACGAGTAAAATTGTTGTAGGACTGGGTCGAGGATGTCGTTCACGGTGTGAAAACTAAGTACGAGTACATGTAAACAGAGCTGAGTTCTTGGAAACATGGACCTAAAACCATCGAAAAATTTTGTCATGTCTTCCTTTCATGAGCTCCAAGACCTGTTTCTCTTGAGCTACGAAAACGGTACTATCAATGACCACACATTTTCAGTCCTACGTGAGGAATTGATGTTGAAAAATCCCGATTTCTCATAGGAAGAACATAACAGGTTTTCACTCGAAGAGATGAATGATGCCGAATTTTCACCCGATATAATCTAAAACGACCTTCACGGTATAAAATTCTATCCTAAAAACATAAGCGAAAGCCTACATGTAGACAGGAACCAGAAGAAATGAAATACAGAGTCATTTTTCAATTTCTGAATTCATTTAATTTTCTACTTTCGCTGACAAGCAAATTCAACAACGGACAAATCGCCGACAAACCCAAAATAATGTTATTACCAACGATTTCTACACCAAACTCGCCGTAAAATCTAGTTAATACAAAGCTAAGAGGTTAAATAAATAACCAACTTTCATTTCAATAGTTTGATATACATTTTCTTCCTGAAACACAGCGTTAATAGATTAATACTTACTCACATTCGCTCAGGACGGCAAACCTCACATTTTGACGTCCTAAGCTTTACGTGGAAGACAAGTCTAGCATGTGCAGTAGCGCGGTAAGGGGAAATTTTACTTCCGGTTGTCCTCCTCTGGGCTCGTCGTCGCCGGTGCTTAACGTCCCTATTTATTCAGGCAATGTGGTGTCCAAAGATGTCCTGAACTCTTTCCGTAATTTATTACAAAGTGGAGACGGAACATCTGCGAAGAAATTAGTGGAAGATTTCGATATTCAACATGGCGATCCGTCGATCGTCTTGACAGAACACGAAAGGAAAGATCGTTTTGCACATAGAGCAAAGAACCAAACGGCAATTTTCAGTCGGGTACATTTCTTCTCCAAAAGGTAGAGACAAGAGAAGGTATAAAGTTGACTTAAAACATTTGACAGTCACACGAAAATGCGTATATGGCCGGCATTCGATTCGTTCGTCGTGGTTTTTCAGTGGTAGGTGTATAAATAATCAGCGTGTTTGTATTTAATCTTATCATTAGTGGACAAATCGCCATCATTGCGGCTCCAAACGCGTTCTCTTCGTTCTGATTCTTAAAAGAAAAATTGGCGACCAGAATTTTCCATCTGGCGAGCAAAAATTTTGGTTTGTGTTTCGCTGCAAAGGAAAAATTTTGTTGACACTTTGGTGACCACATTTTTCCATATGGCGACTGAAAAAAAAATTTCAGTCACCAGTTGGCGCCTGCCTAAAAAAGTTAATTTCGGACCCTGCAGGTACATGTACTCAGAGTATATTATAACATTAGCTTTTCCAATTTCAAATTACAGTTTTTTTGTCATTCAGATGTAAGTTAATTTAACAACAACAACAACAATAATAATAATAATAATAATATTTATATAGCAGAAATTCCAGACAGTGTTAACAATATTAAAAATAGGTCCGCACTGCGTCCTTGTGTGGGCGTAGGGTCCTTTTTGTTTTTTGAAATTTTACAAGTTAAGGAAATTAAACTGGGTTGCTTATTGGAAACAAGCTTTGTTAGCAGGATAGGGCACTGTTCCATCCACTTCTCCCTTGCATTTTTTGCCACCTGATCCCTACCCCTTCCCCATTTACACCTGCAATGCAGGCTATATTTGTTAGTGTGTTTAGACAACAGGTAGTCTGTTTACGCGAATCCATTACCACCGCCATTACCCCACTCTGTACCAATAGGATTGTTCCAGTATTGCGCCTTTTTTTCAAGAGAAATATGTTCAGCTGTGAAAGATCTTTCGAGGAAGGGAGCTTTATACATCCAAGAAGATCTTTGGTTTACTATATGCAAAATAAAAATACCATGCTACATAAAATCACTAGGTACCAATTTTATCCATGTACATGTAGTTCTAAAAATAACGTTTAATAAATATTAATGTGCTATAAATTAAGAGACGTTTTGCAGGGAAGCTGTGTTGTGGCAGAACGATATCATGGCAAAAGTTTGTTGAAACAAAAGCTTGTTATTCTGGAAGCCACTCACAAATAATTTTAGATAATGTTTACATTTAGAGCTTCTCTCTCAAATCATAAAATGTTTAGTTGTGGTGCATGTCCATTTCAGGCATGCTGTAATTCGCAGAAAATGATGGTCGGATCAATGACATAAAAAATTGTAGGGTTTAGATTTTCCTCCACATCATTTGTTTGTTTGGAATACACACATTGTAGCACATCATTCGTGTCAACCAAAGTATCACTTCATTCCACATTTTGTATTGTGTAACAGCTTGTTTCAATTTTCGCAAATAAAATACATGTAAAAAAAACAACTGTTAGCATCACATTCCAGAACAGATTCTTATGATAAGGCATACTTTGCATTCACGAAATGGTCATGAAAGCCTATCTTTGACCGGTTCAACAGAGATTCCCAAACTGGGGGACTGTAAACACTATTTAAGTGTATTTCTAGTGCTGCAAGTATAGTGCCACATCTCAAAACAAGCTATAAACGAAACAAAACCTACTTTGGCAACTGAAAGTTGGGAAAATAAAAATGAAGTCTCTCAAAACAGATAAATGATACACAAGAGTGAAGCCAACATGAAGGAGGCAGACAATCCACTCACACAAGTGAAACTAGCACCCAATCTTCTCATCTGTAGGCTCTAAACTAGTGCCCAGTCCACTTAGAAGAATTCATTTTGATCACACGACTCTTGTAGACTGACAAACTTCTCAGTTGTCAAGTTCTTGTGAGCTTAATTTGCCCGCATAAAAATGGAATGAATGAATAATAATTTAATATGTAGATTTAGCCAAGCCTAAAAGCATAGCTCCTGATTACAATAAGTTACTAGTAACTGTGATCCAATGGAAAGCCAGCACATGGGCAGCTGTCACTTTTAAAAAAAACCTGTCCACTATTAGCTCTAAACTTGGGCTTGTGATATGGTCATGTGATACTGGTCAGCAGATACCATGTTTTGACAGGTGTCAGTTGACCTTAACATGGATGTCCAACATCAAAGATGAAGAAGCTAGTCATAAAAGGGGATAAGTGACGATTTTGGTTGCTTTTCTCCTTTCCCGCTCCAAATCAGCTGAATTCCCGCATGTGGTCCTCAATGTAACAGAAAAACGTGGTTCTGTATTTTTGTTGCTGGTTTTTGCTTTGTTTTCGAGTTAAAACGTAGGCAAAAAACTTGGCTTCCTAGCCATGTCTTTAGGAGTTTATTTGTTGAACAGCAAACAGGCAGACTGTTTATA
>Ga0099807_1225877_pt1 | contig 11537 bp, 3 predicted proteins | sample OrbTnscriptome_FD_81149 | JGI IMG/M metagenome (GOLD analysis project Ga0099807, IMG submission 81149) | Coral microbial communities from Puerto Morelos, Mexico - Orbicella T R A metatranscriptome (Eukaryote Community Metatranscriptome) | ecosystem: Host-associated > Invertebrates > Cnidaria >...
CAATTGGAAGAAATTCAGAGCAGTTTATTTCTCCGTTACAAGCGCAATACTATTCACCAACGGTGCCCAGTGCAGGTAAGTCCGCGCAGTTTTCTTCCCTTGTTCAATTATTTATTGTGCGAGTTCGTGCAAAATCGTAGACAGCCCACGGCTTGAATGTTTTTTTTGTCAACTAACACGTGGGACGTAAAACTGTTCTTTGTCGTAGCACATTTCTGTAATATTTCGTGCTTACTCGAAGGGGCGAAGTTTGGAATTATTGCCGCGCTGCACATACGTAATCGCCACTCTGAAACGTTGTGCCACGGTTTGCTGGTTCGTCTGATATTAGCTAACTTGCGAAGGAAGCGCAAATAACAGACCAAAAATTAATATTTTTGAATTACCGAGCCTGTGGGTTGTACAGAGTTTGTTAGGAACTTGCATCTTCGCGGCGGTCTGTGTGCCCTAGCTTGTCGCAAAACGAAACGAGCGTGTATCGTGTAATGAGGTGGAATCTGGACTCAGACGATGTGTATTCGATCATGTTACGTACCTCATAGCTAATAGGAGCAAAAGCTATTTCGCCCTCGTGAGTTCTACGTGACTCAATGTAATCTCAAGTTAGATCGATTGAAACAACTGTTATAATCGAACTCGAGTAAAGTGTTGTAATTCCCTGTGTTGCAGCGGAACGGGAAATTTTTATTTTGGTGGATTTCGAAAACGTGAAATCGTTTAAGGGTGATTCCTTTCTGTAGGAGGACAGACAATAAATGCCAAGTCATGCTTTGAAAGAGCCCTTCACTCGCACAAGTAATTGTAGGACCATGTTACAATGCTCACTCAGTGTTATTGGTAATTTTCGTGTGGATCACGCTAAAACAAGCTCTGTCTGTATATGTGGCGCGTTGGTCTCGTCGAGTATTTTAAGTGATATTCATCACGGCATACGGATATCTCTCCATGTGTTTCGTTACCGTCATTGGGGGTTTTTATCGTTCTCTTCTTTGCCAAGCGTAGGCGAGAAGAAAAACAACACGAGAAAAACTGCAACAGCACGACTTAAACAAGGGCGCGAACGCTTCAAATTGAGAAGTTGTTACTCCATTTTCCGATGCGGTGGTCAGTACGTCCTTTGTAAATCCACTTCCTCAAGGCGTCGTCCACATCGAGTTGAAACTGTCGCGGAAAGCAACGAAGATGTTGAATCGACATGCCGAAGTGTAGGGCAATGCTTACAGACCACGGGAAAATTATTGATACGTTGATTTTGCACACGAAATGCAATCTAGCGCTTTTTGAGCGTTTTGCCTTCTCGCGAATTCGTCAAGTCGCCAACACGCGATCTCGCAATATTTGCGCCAGATTGGGCATTCGATATTCTCTCTCCCATATTTTGGTATTTTCGCTATGTTGTTTGGCCTAAAACTCCCTGTTTGGTTGCTTTGTTTTTATTGTGATTGCTAGTTTTGCTAAAATTGTGTCTTTAAGCGCTGGGCTTTAATGCGTCTTTGATTTCTTCAGTGGCCCCTTATATTTTTGTCCGTGATCCGTTCGTGTGTGCTCGCCGAAAATAGTGTGCCTTCGTTTACTTCAAAGAAATCTGTGTGTTCCTTCATCGTTTTCAAGCGGGAAAATGAACAGCTATTTGTAAATACATTTCGCGGCTCAGTGTTCGTAGGCGAGTCAAGAACGTGTTTTTCAAATGGAATCCCTGTTCTCTTACCGTGTTCAATTTCAACTCGGCCAACAATGGTTATTTAAACGGCTCCTTTATTTCTTCTCCGTTATTCTACACTTTGTTAACGTTTGAAATTCTTCGATTTCAATGTTTTAACTTTCACGGAAAAATATTACTGTAGGGAAAATATTCACTGTTTAGCGCAAAAAAACTGGAGAAACCGCAACCAAATTGAGGTTGGTCGAATCTGCATTTAATACTGGTTGATCTCGAAACGAGAGACAGTGGTAACCTCTTGGGCGCTCGCGCGACCTCAGGGCGATCTCTTCTTTAAATCTGTATTCGAAGAACCTTTCTTCTTAGGTTTAAAATACGAGACTTAATTCACACAGAAATTGATTCGGGCGACAAAAATATCGAAACTGGAAGCCTTCTTTCACCCTCAGGATTGTTTGATAATGTTTGTTTGAGATGTCTTTTATCGACTTGGAAACAGAGTTTTCTTGGAATTCTGAGCTCGAATAGCAAAGGCCTTTTACAGTGAGCAGAAATTTTCAGTGTTGTTGGTGCATGCCTCGCGTCGCGTGGTCAAATAACATGATTTGAGTCTTGGTAATTGAAAACCCAGGCATTTTCAATTTACTCATATAACCATAACAAATACCAGACGATATAATGTTGACATCCGGCCGAATTCATTTGCGTCAGTGAAGCCGGTGTCGAAAAAAAAATATCTGGAGTTGTCGCGAGAATTTTATATAAAATCTTGACTTCTGCGCCAAACAAGTTTTTGTGTTACGCACGGTTGAGAGATGATGTACTCGCATATTAACCCAAGTTGGCTCGTAATATTGAACAGAGTCCATTGTTGCGTTGTAATTTACATCTGATCCGCACGCATGCTTGCGCAGAAACGAGCATTGTCACTATGTTTAAAACATAAATAGAATGTACTCTTATTGGAATGCAAATTTGAGCCACAAACTATCTCTTCGGGTTCTTTAATATTTAGATATCACGTTTGTCTTGTTTTGACTTTTACATGTAAAAATATCTTTTTTTTCCTTTTCCGACCCGAAAAAAGCTCGATACTACGAAAGTACTGTAATCGATTTGAGTGCGCAGTTTATAAAGACGTTTAATTCTGTAGATGTTTCAAACCAGGACAGCTAACTCAAACAAGAATTCACTGATGAAGCGATACCGAAAAGCGCTAAAGCCGAATTAGTGCGTTACGTCATAAACGATAGCGTCGAATGTTCGATTTCTCGACTTTTTTCCGGGTTTGCTTTCCTTTCTTTATTTTCACGTACTGCAATCTTGTCTTTGTGGGTTCGCGAAGTGTCGTATCACTTTAATGGCTTAGTAACTGATGAAACACTCGCGACGCACGGCCAAAGATTTTTTCACGGTTTTATAAACCGCGATAAGGTAACAGAATGAGTTTCCTTCAGTTTTGTAGATTTAACAATCTTATGTTCCCTCTAGCACGGTCGGAAGCAGAGCTAGTTCAGCGTATGAAGAGCTTTCGAAAGAAAAATAACGAAACATTAATAACTGACATCTTCTAACTGTTTGGTTCTCAACGAACGAAAGCGAAAAGCACATGTCGGAGAGTTGAAGCAACAATTGTTATGAAAAAATTCGTTTATTTGTGACTAAGACACTTATTTATTTATTCAGTCAAGACAAATACATTGCTCAAACACACTAGTACAGTCGACCCTTGTGTAGTCTGTGCATGGAATGGTTGGACTTTTTTCTAGACAAAATCGAATGCTAACACAAAAGATAGTTATGTATAACAGTGAATCCATTGATTTAATGTTTTTCAGTTGAATTTTTCGCTTTCTTGCTGTATACCTTTTCGTCAAATCGGGATATTTTTTAATTCGACGGCCATAGCCATGCGACGCTCGGGAGAAAAAGGTTACAGTTACTGCAATAATCGCACGAGAACTTTTAAATCGGGAAAAACGATTAAGTTTTTTAATCTGTATTTATAAAGAATACGGATTTAACCGATAATAAAGAAATATTCCGAGTTGCTTATTTGAAAGGGAAAAATTGTAATGAACTTTGTATAATGAATCTTAACTTCTACCGCTCAACATGTTTGATGATGTCATATCAGTATAAAGATATAACGTGAGTCTAAGTTGCTTTCAAAAAAATATACCCTCAAGACTGTTTCTGGCTCCGCAACGTCTAATTTTTACGAGTAAACGTTTAAAGAAAAGTAATGTCATCCAGAGGAGATAAAAAAATAGCTATTATAAACGTTGGTTGCTGTGAGATTTAGTTTTTAATCAGGTACGTTAATTAAAACCCTGTTTTAGACAGATCTGAGAGGTGCAAGTTTCTGGTTGCTATAGTTAAAATTTTGAGCAAATCTGCATTTAGGTTTTTTTTTAAGTTCAGTTTTTTGGAATCTAAAGTAAAGAGCCTAGCTGAAAGAGATGTAAAGATTTTTATATATTAAGAGACACCTAACCAAATATCATCCCTGCTGTTTAAAATTTCGGTTTCATTGTCCCGTCATGAATTCATAACAGAGACAACGTAAATGAACACATGTTATGTAACTTTTTGTCCACCATAACGTAGAAAACGTTTGTGCAAAACACTAATAAAAACTACCGTGTATGTCATTAAAAGTTTAACGAAGATAACAAAACCAAAAGTTATTAAAAAAAGAACTTCCCTACCAAAGTACAGAAAGCACCAGAAATGCAAAATAAGATTTATTTATGTATATGAGCTATATATTTGACGTGTCAAGCTCGCGCGCGTATTAAAACATTAGCTAACACTCTCGGCCTGCTCTCGGCCGATGTATAAAACTCTCAATCCTAAGTTTCGCGAGGTGTTAATCAAAATGAAAACATTTTACCTGGTCTTTGTCGGCTTTTATAATCTATTGACAACAAACTACAGGTACCAAGGCGCCAATTGGGATGGGAATATTTTCGAAACACATACAAAATTGCTACAGCTTCTGAGCTATTTTCTTTGGCACTGTGCATATCATCAGCTGGGAGACTTTTCATGTCTGTGTGTGTCCGAGAAAACTAAAAGGGTCACGGATATTGCATGGCTGCGAAAACTGTTGAACGGCTAACGTTGTTTACAATCCACAATAGAGTGAAGAGTGGCTCTGCGACCGATTTGAATAAAAGAAGAGATTTACATAATAATTATCAAACAAGTATAGTGCGCCCCCGCTTGCAGGCAATTCTCTATTTACACGGCTCACACTTTCTCGTGTGTATTTTAAGTGCCGTTCAAAAGACAAGAAAAATCTTTTGTCCGTGTTATTAAAAAACATGTGTCTTCGGGGATGTGCTTGAAAGTCATAACGAAATCTTCGATGTGTGCATTTTGACCTAACTGAAACAATTTACGAGGCGTTATCGACGGAAAGTGAAGGTCTGTATGGCCGGATTCGACGCTCTCTAATAACGTCGAAACTTAGGTATGTTCCTCTTCTTTGTGATGGCTTATTTCAAACCGAATTCCGTGTTTTGAAACGGTCTTGTTTTTGTTTGAGAGAGAGGCGGTCTCTGAAACGAAAATTTACCGTGTTTGTACTTTGTTCTCAAAACGAAAATTCAACCGCTAGTTGCTGTCTGTGACCAGTTGTTCACAGTGATTTGGATTTCTCTCTTGTTAAAAGCTACTGTAAGCTTTTATTTCACGCCTGTTCCGTGCCCAATGCGCTGCGAATAAGCCAACCAATGACTAAAACGTCGAACAAACATGCGATGTACGTCAGGGCCAGACGCCGTATACTGTATATTTTACTGATTCTGTTTGCGACAGCTGATGGCAATTCTGCATGGTACGTAGCTTCGACCAATCCCGCGGATTTTTCAGCAAATTTGACCCCTTTGTTACTTTTTCCCCGTTATATTTCGTGCCTAAAACCTTCAGTTTTCGATATTTTTTAGGCTAGAGTTCTACTCTGCTATTCTTTAGGTTTCAAAGCGTTCGATATTGATATCTTAAGCTGATCGACCTCGGAATTGAACCTATAAATACAGCAATGACAAATGTCGCTCACTTTTTTCGTTACAATTTCCGTGAATTCATAAGCTCTAGAGACGTTATATCGCCCCGGTTATATTTGTAAAAACCTGCTAGGGACGACATATATAGCTGACATATGTCGTGTCGATATGGTAGCCCTGGCTATAACATTTTTAGACGTGCATTCAGTCCAAACGTCCAATGAATTACTGTATCATTACAACTCTCTATTTTTTTCCGTTTTGCAGCCTTCACTTTCTTTTATTTTTAATTCTTGCTTGAGGTCGATGTGCTTTGGTCGACGGTTGTGCGTATATCGATAAAAATATCGCACAATACAGCTTACGTAACTGTTTCTCAAATAAAAGTAGTTTATACTCGTCGAGGGCGTCGTTTTATACCTAACCAGGAAGCACTAAAAGCTATTTTTCGCCGAGTAGAAAACAGCTTTGTGTTCGCTTTGCCCTCGAAATGCAATGGGTCACGTAACACGGAGGCGGAATAGTTAATTTTAATCACACGCCGTTTCGTTGCAGTTTTGACGAATAATTGATTGAATTCGGTTTTTGAATACACAAAGCTAAGGCGAAATACTGAACTGAACAACCGTGGATTGCCTCAAGGCGGAGAAGAAAAGATTCAGGGAGACAAAGACAGGAGAGGAAAAAATAAAAACACGATGTATTTGTGTTGTGCACTATTTGTTCAAACCCAGTCACTGCTTTTGAATAGTGAAGACGCTTTTTACTCTTTAAGAGCCTCGCCGTCTAAACACCCGGTTTCCTCGTCGATAAATTCTCGAAATGATAAACGGGATAAACGAGGTGTATATTAAAAACCGCTTGATTTAAATAGACTATATCAGTAAAGTGCTGTAAGCGTCGAATTTGTTATGCCTGTTTGCGTCTATTGCCAAAACAAAGTTGCAAATAAACACATCGTTTTGTTGGATAAGAGGTCGTTTAAATTTTGTCGTGCTAAAATTTTGTTGATAACGATGAAAAATTTGACCAGAATTTATGACGAACCAGAAATCGTTTAGTATTCATTCTTAGCACAGAACGAACATCTTAATTGCCCAATGATCCTTTAATTCCGGTTTTTGCAAACGGAAGCTGGGGAAAAAACATCAGTTTGTACTGAAAGCCGTTCGAAAATAAATCTTTATTTTTTTGTTATTACTTTTAAGAAGCAAACGGGAGATTTTTTCCGCCTATTGTGACTCCTTCGTAGAAAAACAAAAATAGTGTCCAGAAAAATTGGTTATCATCGATTAAAAACGATTTAAAGTACGATGAAAAAAGTATTATTTGAGTTCCTAAAAGCATAATTTTCATATTGCACAATTAGATCAATATTGTGCAGTTTTGTATCTTATTTCACGGTGTTCCACCAATCTTTTCATTTCAGCGTTACCTAGGCCTTTTATTTCAGGTATGTTATATACCTCTATTTCGAACGCATTAAAATCTCAGTTTTTTTATTTCGAAGAATTATGTTTTTACTCGAAATTCTTATCTTTGTTATATGACATTTAAAGTAACACATCCGTAAACTACAATTAGATTTACAACATATTCCTTTTTTGGTTGCATTTTAATAATTTTCCAAGTAGTCCATTTTTCAGTTGTTTGTGCCACAAAAAATATCCTCCTGTTTCAATTCAAATTGCTTTCAGACTAGGATATCAGTTGCAAAGGAGAGCTTCAGGGATTATTCCTTGTTCAGAAATAAAATAACGGATGTGCTTACAACATTCTCACCAATCACCTTTGTCACGTGCTTCGCATGAAAGTCTTTGTACCCTTGTCATGGGTTAAGTTATAGCTGTTAAGGTTGAAACGGTACGTCTCTGTCGGTGTTATTTATTTGCTACACAGATGAAACACAAACCTGTTCGTCTTGTATGTGACAAGTCGGTGTATGGGTGGTACGAATTTTTTGGTTTGGCGTGTGTTCCGGACCAATTCTTTCGTAATTATTATCATTTCGATCAACTTTGTAACGTTTTCGTGCAAGTTTCATTTGAATTTTGAAACTTTAGTGTTTCTTTTAACAATAGTCTTGTAAATAATGCATTGAGTTTCGTCACGAGAAACACTTTTTCCTCTGTCTTCGCTCCCTGAATCGTAGAAATGTTACTTAAGTGGATACACTCACTAAAAGAGATTAACAGCGAAAATTAACAGATTGATGGCTTTTCCATCGGTTTGCGTTAAAAGAATCATCTTCTCGGATGAGTGATAAATGGCTGCAGTAACATCTAAACGTTGGCTATAAATTGTTCATGTTAGTCGTAGCTTAAATGACGTCAGTTAGTTAGTTGCAGTGGACTTTACGGTCACAAAACACCAGTATTGCTCACTGTAGTTAGTCCTGATTAGGCTTTGGATGACGTCAGTCTTTGAAGTACCGTATCCCGCGTACATGTAGGTCATGACAGACCTAATTTGGTGATCTGTGAAATGCAAACATGGCTGACCGTTAAAAGGCTGTCTGTCTGTCGTTCTCGTTTTATTTCTTCGTGGAGGAAAACGTCGTCGAAAATAAGGAATTATGGCCAAACATTCATAGGGTGTTACTAAGAATAGACGTGATGTTTTTGCATGATGCAAATATTTTCTTTCCTTTGTTTTTGTTTTGTTTTTTCACCCCGTTATTCTTTACGCTTTAACGCTTCAATACGGTTTTTGATTTTGTATGATTATGTTTATCCCGCACGTGCTTGACTGCGTTTTGATTGCCTTTTCAGGCTTAACCCAAGCATCTAACTTAGGCATAACTATGATTTAGTTTGTATATTGTTCTAGATAGAAATATACCTTTATAACCGTATTAAAGTTTTGGATCATCGGAGCATGAATTTCCTAACTGTTACAGCCAAGTTAGATTAAGAACTAGTTAGAGTGAATAGAGAAGGGGTCACACTATCGGAATAGCTAACTTAATTCGTCTCTATCTTAACTTTAGTCAATGGTCGTGATGTGACCACCACCATTGCTTTAGGCGCAATTTCCAGGCGTGCACCTTTGCATGAAGATGGTGGCGACTGTGTTTATGTTTTGCAATGTTAAGGCGAGACATACGTCGTTACGACTTCATTTGCGTAAAAAAAGGAGCAGAAGTTATCTAGATCTGCTAGCAGTCTTTCGCTGTTTGAATTTTTTACATGAAAGAAACGTGAATCCTAGAGTAGTCTAGAGGAATGTCTTGTGGAATTACACTGAGTGTTAAGTCGTTCATCATGCATATAGAAACGCGATGTACACGAAGGTTTAATTTTTGTTTTGATTTTGTGGTTTTTGAAAGTAGAAAATGAATAATTCAGGTACATTGTATTCATGTCTCTAAATTTGATCCGCGAGCTCAGTTTATTGTTGCACTGTTGCGTAATTTTCCTTTTGGCAACCGAGTTATTTTACGGTTTGTCTTTCACTGATAACGGATTCGTGGCCAAACTAAACAAGGAACATTGTTATTATTGCAAGCATATTTCCTTGGCGACGTAAGACGTACTAATTAGAGGTATCAGCCCGTTCATAATAGTAAAGGTTTGTGAACTGGACCTAAACAGTGAACAAAACATTTCACTCTATAAAAAGGTTAAAACTCTAGTTTATGAAAATGAGACTTTGCATGGCGTGTAAAAAGATGTCGTGTCTACTCTATGATTCTTGTTGGTATTTCGAACAATGTCAGCTACGCTTGTGTTAAGCTACTTTGATCACGCGATGTCAGGCCATTTCACATGCGAAATGATCTTAAAATAAGAATGACAACCTCTTATATAGAGTTGTGATATGAGATTACATAAGGATAAAAAGCAGCAAAGATAATACTGATAAAGTGAAAAAGATGTACTGATGGCAAAACTGCAGAACGTTATTAAAAACCGATTGTAACGATCAAACTTCTGCTGGCATTGGACATACAAAATAAAATATTAGACCAATTAGGATGTGTGTACAGTTGTTCAGAAGTCGTATTTGGTTGTACTGAAATTTCATAATCGAGTGTTTCATTTGCGGTATCAACTTTCAATGAGGTAGTTGAATATTTTACTCTTGTTTACTGAGTAATAGCGTCTTGTTTTAGGGAAAATCTTTCGCTTTCTGCTCGATCATGCGAGTTCTTTTTCCAGGCGTAGCGTGTTATGTTAATTGAAAGGAATTTCTCTGGTTTTCCGCCCACCTCAAGAACATTTAAAACTGACATCAGTAATCTTTTAGTATAAATCTATAAACGTTCTATAACGAATGCCGTGCTCTTATTGGCTACGTACGGCGGCTATTTGCTATTCGGTTGTGAGTAGCCTGGCAGTGTGCAGTTGTAAAAAAATGGCCGTTGTTTCTTTGCGTTTTCGAAGTGTCTGTGAAGAGGATTTGTATTAGGTTTCGAACGACTAGTAGATTTATACTACGACAATTAGATTATTCGCTCACGATTTCTATATGTGATAGTTTACTCAGTCACGCCACAGAAAGGTTGATCTCATAATCTAATTGTTAAATATAAACGAGTCACGAGAGGGAGAGAGCTGACTCGTGTACATATAGTGGTGTGTATCCAACTCAAAGACGGAAGTCGTACAGTTCTTACTACAGTTGATAGTTAAATGGAGTTATGTCAGACAGTAGATTATTTTAAACCAAAAAGAAACAATAACGGTGGCGACTGAGGAACGTGAAGACGGATTAAAACACGTGGTATCTTGTCAAAGCTTCTTTAACTGACGAAAGCCCAGGCTTGCTTGTGTCGGTGCAGTTTCATGAGTGTGTTACAAGACGCTCTGGCAACACAGTTGTTCCTGTTGTTGCTGCTTGAAGAAAATTCTCCCCCGTTTCATGAAATCACCCGGCTTTGTAATGTGATCTCGTAGTCCTTTCCCTGTCAGAGTCGAGATTAAGCTTAGCAACGACACTCTTTGGATTGTGTTGAATGCGGAACTGAAATGAATACCTGTGGATTATGAAGAAAATATTCATGACCTGGATTTAATGCAGCTCCATACACAGTGTTTTGATTTGATTTAAGAGGGAGATGTCGGTGGAAGCTTAAAAATGTACTAATTGTGTGCATGCAAAAAATTGTTCGCGGATGACACAGAAAGCTCTCAAAAAGTACTGCAAACGAAATTATTGCTGATTGTCATGTGATTTTGACGTCGTGTGTCCTGATATCTGGCTCAAAGTCTAACTTATTCTCTTCATGCATTTGGCATTGATATAAAGTAATTTTACTGTGCACGGCAGTGTGCGCGCGTGTGCTCCTCGCTTTCTGCGTTTGTTGTAGATTTACTTTGTAGCAACCCATCTTTTCTGCACAAAAACTTCTGCAACGTACGTTAACCAATTATATTAAATATGTTCCATTCAGTAGCAAAGCCAAAACCTATCGTGAATGGCTTACGCGCATGTTCCCTCGCTTCGCATGGGTCGCAAGCTTTCGGTTCGACTTCTGATTGGTTCTTGGCGTTGTGTCTTTGCTGATTCGCCACTTCCGGTTAATCGAGTTTCGGCTGTGCAGAAGTCTCATAGACCGGTCTTTAAAATGTAGGATTACAATTTCCCTTGTTAAGTTATTCAACTGAATCAGATACCGTTCCACAACGTTTAACCCACGTAACTGGTTGAATAACTTCCCTCCGTCAAGCTGTATCAACAAGCTGTTCTAGCTAAAGTTTCGTTACTGTCTCTATCTAACCGTCATATCTCCTGTCTTTTCAGCGCTCGGTATGAGTTTCCCATACGTTGGCGGGATGATCGCGGGACCGGGAATGGACTCGCGGGCTTTGAACGCGGGAAATCTCGTTTACCCGTACGGCGGCCCTATGATGGGTTTTCCA
>Ga0099807_1071038_pt1 | contig 11517 bp, 6 predicted proteins | sample OrbTnscriptome_FD_81149 | JGI IMG/M metagenome (GOLD analysis project Ga0099807, IMG submission 81149) | Coral microbial communities from Puerto Morelos, Mexico - Orbicella T R A metatranscriptome (Eukaryote Community Metatranscriptome) | ecosystem: Host-associated > Invertebrates > Cnidaria >...
GGTACATTTCGTCACTGAGTGTTCCGTAAGAGCACAGGCTTCCGGCTTGCCTAATTCTTACTTCCCATGCTTGTACCGATTCGGTCAGGGTTTGGTTATGGCCCCAAAACTTAAATCTGTCGGCCAGAATTGAACTGCCGGTCGATCCCGTGTAGTGGATGCGAAGTTTCGCCATCCATATCCAAGGTTTGGCTCTGTCAACAGTCGCGATCTGAGGTTCTATCGTGTATCGTATTACCTGAAGTGCTTCGTCTGGCATGGCCAATCGAAGTGCGGCGATTTCGAGCTGTGGTTTCTTGTAATACTCGGCTGGCTCCGTCTCTGGGTCTTTGTCCAGGTTACGGTAGTCTGCTTGAACGCAATAATCATTGAACCTGACTTCGAAGTTTTTAAAATTTTTGGAAATGTTTCCGGTTAGGTTGAGTTCTGGGCGCTTGAGGTTCGACGCCATGAGTTTGTGTATCCAACGTAACGTTGCGAGAAGAGGTTTCGTGATCGAAGTTTTCGCTGGGGCGGTTCTAAAAAAATGGTTGATCCCACTTCTGACACCAAGTCTAGCGCTGCGTGCCACGAGAAGCAAGGAACAGACGAGGTATTAACAGCAAGAGAAACTGTATTTCTGCCATGTGCGATCTCCTCACATACACAATCTATGTCCCGGATTCCGGGACTGAGAGGGGTCTCGGGACTAGTTCCCAACAGTTACGGGCGGCACAGGCGTCAATGGGTTAAACTTGTGAATCCATGGAAACTGATGCGGTCAAACAACATGTCAACGAATTGTAGTTCATTGAGGGGACAATAATAAAAGTGGGGAAATCAAATCCTCTGGATAATAGTGGACATCATTTTTTTTTTATCTGTTCGTTTTAACGTTGATTTTAGCAATGGACAGGAGTTGAAAGTCAGCTAATAAAATGATTCAAGCTAAGTGAAGGCGTTGAATGCACTCACAATCTTTGATTACTGCCAGTTATAAAATGGATATTTAAATAAACGTATTTTAAGTCCAGCAGTTTTCAGGAATATCCAAATAGCAACACTCAGTTTAAAGGACTGAATTTTATTCCCACATTCAAATGATCTACACTCTGGCGAGGTGTGCATTCAACTAACAACATTCCACAGTTTCCTTTCATTTTAAGTCGTAGTACAGCAGATACAGTTCTCAAGTTTCTCTAACGATAGGGTATACATAATGAAACAATGTCTCTTTTTCAGGTCTTTCCTAATGGCGTATTATATAACATGAGATTACAAACTGCAAGATAAGCATAAATTCTTCGGTAATAAAATGTCAATCATTTCTTCCATCATCATTATTATCTAACACGAGCACAAAAAGGGGGCGCGTGTTGTGTTACAATGACAATATTTCCGACAAGCAGTGTTAAGCTCAAAAAACTTCTTGGGAGACTAAAATAAATAGAAATCTTGCTGACAGCTTGCGGAAATGTGCAGTTTCCGGTTTGCTTTAGCTAGCAGCTCTTCTATACTTAGAAATCCAAACAAAGTGGCCAAAAGAAAACTTGGCCAAATTTAAGTATAAAAAAGGGAATGACATTGAAGAAAAAATGATTTTTGTGATATGTAAATTGGAGATGTTTGCTGTATCTCAAGAATATCAAATTATTGCTGACCAAAATGCAAATTTCAGCAATTTCTGTTTTGACCTTGTCCAGTCGTGACTTGTAAATAGAAACTCTATAATTTGTAATTGTACCGGGAACAAAGATGAAATATTTGTAAATAAACAATCTGCTTCATTCAAGAAATCATTTATTAAACTGGAAAGTTTTTAACTAAGAGCAAATTCTCCATGCAGGTGAATGTCACTGGTGGTCATGTCAAAAATTACAATTTTTTTCGTGCCTAGAATGAGCAGTGATGGTGGGAAGCACTCAAACAGAAAACAACAAAGATGAAGAAGATGAACCACCACCCAGGGCTTGAAATAATGGCCGGTCAATGGACAATATCCGGTCAAAAATTGATTCTGCTAGTTCTAAATAATTATTAAGCTGTACATTATTCGCATTTGTGAAAGAAAAAAGAATGAAAGCAAAGGAAAGATACGGCCAGACCACCTTTAGCTGCAGTAACATTTCTGGTAGTTGTAACCCAGGATTGGCAAGTTTTCGCTTTGTCATCCATCAATGAGTCATCTTCCAGCATAGCATGTCTATCGGTGTGTATGCTAATACAGTCAAATTTCTACTAACGGCTACCTCTCTACAGTGGCCACTGCAACTTTTTCTTATCTCGGCAGACAGTCCATACATTCACCGTTATCTTACCCTCTCTACAGTGACCACCTCTCTACAAAGGCAACAGCCATTAAAGCGTAGACTACGAGTAGGCCCTCTTTCTCTTAGTCCGTCATGTGTGACGGGAAAGAAAACCATGTGAAAAAAAATGGCCATAGGACATCCTGGGGGCAAGATGCACGCAAAAGGAGGAAACCGAGATAAACATTCCTGCAAGACATCACATGTATCTTGAATATTGACAACATGTTGTCAGTACTCCTGGCATGAACCAATCATATTTTCGTGATGTGAGAGCAACGCATACTAATTCAAACTCTCTGGCATTGTCAGTAGTGCCTCCTTGCGCATGCTTCTTGCCCCTAGGATTTTGGGGCGCCATTTTTTCTTGCTGTTTATTTACGGTCATGGTTGACGGAGTAAGCGAAAAGGGGACTGCTCAAAGTCTAATTAAAGCGCGTCCCAATTGCCAATCGTCAATGGCCAGTTAATCAATGACTGATGAGTCGGTGTACACAAAACCTCATTTCTTAAGGTGTCTTTAGTCTCTGTTTCTGTGTGGTGTCTGTTTTATGGATATATTTTGAGTGTTATGTATTTATATGCTAAAACAAGCATTTCTAAAGATAAAAAATGAGTTTTAAAATCCTTGTTCCCGTGGAATTTGTTGCTAACTGACGTTGCTTTCTAATATAATGTGGGAAGCAAAACAGATGGCTTGAATAAAAATTGAATAATAGAAGTGATAGGAAGGAATAGTGGGATGCAAAAGTGTAATTACATTGATTTGGCTGAGCATTGGGGCTCTGCCGTGTATTCTGTACTTTTTGCACTGAATATGAGCTATTTATGTACTTGCAGAGGTGGGGTGAAGCACTATTTTAAGAGTTATGACATAATGTATATTTGTCTGGCCAAAATCGTTTCTTGTCCGAGCAAATATAGATTTGACCAGACAACTTGACCGGTGCCAGGGAAATTATTTGGAGAAATGTTTGCCTTCCCTAAACAGTATTCTCTAACGAAGTCACAGATCGTTTACCCTTTGAAAGTTTTATTCACAATCACAATCTCCTAGTTCTCACAACAACCTCGTTTTTCGTCAATGCTCCTTTTTAAAAACACCGCATCGGATTAGATTACACAAGTATTGATTTAAAGATAAACAGCGAGTGATACATAATTGTATCGCTTTATCACTAAACTTATCTCCAGACACACCTGTGGAAGTTGCTTAATGAACAAATGGAAAACTTTTGCTGTAAGCGATAACAACAGTGGCTAATTATTCTCATCGCTCACTCAGTAGTTGTCACTTAACTCTTAGCAGTACAAAGTTTACCAACAGTTATTTCTCTGAAGTCAACTTCTCCTGGGGCATTTGGGGCGAGGTGTGCATCTTCTAAAAAATCTTCGGTTAGTTCTGAGAATGTTGAGGGCATAATAAACAATCTCTTTACAGAAGACCAAAAGAAAGTATTGCAATACCACCACTGCTGCCTGGACACATATTGTTCTGGTTAATAGAGAAAGAGGGTTACAACTCTTGAGTTAACTCTCTTTGCTTGCTAATTCAAGTAACAAAACATTTTGGAAACGTAAAACAATGTTGGTCTGATAGAGAAATGAAATTTGCTGTCAGATAACAGGAAATGGCATCTCAGAGGGTTTAAGAATCCAAAATTCCCAGGGGAGCTTGCCCCCAGATCCCTCTGAAGGGTTTGTTTGTTCCCAGAAAGAGCTTCACTCTTTCAGATTACTGCACCTTTCAATTGCCGGTTTTCATCTGACGTCATCAATTTCCAAAATAAGAAATTACCAATCCTTGTGAAGTTTTAGTTTCATCAGATGTAAGACCCTCTTGACGTTTTGCAACGTTTAAGCCCGACCGGGTTCCTCATTATGTAATGGAGCACGTTGGAATTTCCAAGTTAATGCGTAAAAGATGAGTTATTACTCAAGTTTTTACTAACTAAACAGTTCTTGCTCTAGGCAGAGTATCAATTTCAATGTATCGAAGCTCTAGAGTAATAACGTTTCGTTTCAATGGCAAAACTCAATGACAGATGTTTCTGTTACTTTACGGCCGCCATGTTTGTGTCCCTCCGAGGGGCACAAACATGGTGAGACCATGCAAAGCTCTATAAATTTGATTGAAACACTTTTCTGAATAATGCGCGGACGGAAAACCGTACAGACTGAAAACTTGGCTAGGTGATTTATATATCAATCATCTTTCATATCTCAGCTTCTTGACATAATTTATTGAATGGTTATGATTTTTATTTTTGATGGTGTGACACTGCAAACCAGCCATAACATGTGGACTCTAAAATTCAAAGCTCAACTGACAAATGCGTTTTTCGCTACCATCAATCAAATGTTTGGTGGCTCCTCCCAGCTTCCGACTATGTTGTCTGAACTGTGCTCAACGCCGCATGCTAAACATTTGAAAATGCTGTCAACAGTCAGGAGACAGGTGAAAATGGAGGCCTTTGGAAAAGCTGAAGTCATTCACATGCGTGACATTTGCAAATGACAGTTGTTTTGGGTATCAGCATTTTCAATAGTTTTGGTGTCAATAGTGGAAAATGGTGGTGTGGACATGAAGTGTTTGATGAGTTTTCAACAGCGCATCATTTCTAAAATGTATTAGGATGGACAGAGCCTTGATAACAATTCTCCTTGGTGTATGTGTTCACCTTGGCAAATTGCCTCTGCCAGTAAGCTTATAGTAATATCGTGTCATAGAATGATTTGAAGTTTACACTGTTTCACATCTTCTTCAGGACAAAAGCTGCTCTTTTGCCACTCACAGCTGACATACTTGTCCTCTGTTCAAGGATTCTGAAAAATCATGTGTGGGAAAACTGCTGCTGTTCTAAACTTAGCCCGAAAACAAAAATCAAAGGTGACTATTTTGTGCTTTTGTCCACGTATATCTGACCATGGAGTTTCACATCATGGCCTATAATCCACTAATGAAGACCAGCTGCATAATATTCTTAATAATATGTTCTATTATATTATCTTGTGTTTTGCTCTACTTATTTATTTTTTACTGTGAAAAAATGTGTGGGGGTGGGAGGGGGAGCAAAATGCCCTCATTGCCCCTCCCCCCTGCACAGTCCCTGCCCGTGTGTGAAAACATCTTGAAAACCTTGGTTGCTGAACCTTCAGCAAGGAACCTTTAGCAAGGAGAATAGAGATTGACAGGAGAAAGTTGCCTGCTGGTATTTTCATACCTGGTATCTGGGGCTGGCTGTACCAGGTGTCCTTTTTATTGCATTTCGGATTGTTGCAGCATGTTCTAACAATGGCCTGTGTCCCATTTTCACTTGACTCTACAGCAGGATTATCTGCCTTGCAGATGCGGCAAAAATTGAATGAAAGAAGCAATTCAGTGAAGAAGACAATAATATGCTTTGGCTCTGATGTTGGTTTTCTTGACTGACAATAATAATAATAATAATAATAATAATAATAATAATAATAATAATAGAAAATCTAAACATACCAATAATAGTACTGTTTTCCTCTGACCACCGCTCTTATAGCCAAACCGCAAGTGTTGTACTGAACCAAAAATACTTACTTCATTATATATCTGGACTGTCCCTTTCTAGTATAATACCATGTCATCTTAAAACTATTTGTTGTTGTTGTTGTTGTTGTTGTTGTTGTTGTTATTATTATTATTATTATTATCTATATTTAAAAATAATACTGTACTTATATTTATTATATTAAAAAATATTACCAATTAAATTTCCCTACCATCTTCATCTGTTACTGTTTCTATTTCTGTCTCAGTTTCAAAGACAGCCATCCTTATCTGCTTCTTCACCTGAGTAACCTTCTGCACCATCACTACTGTCCTTTGCCCCTACAGTCTTTTCTCTATCTGTGTCAACTTGAGGGGATTCTTGTTCATTTCCTAGAGAGAGAAACAAACAAAAACTAAAAACCTAAATTAAAAAGAAAGACTGGGCATATCAACTGGCACTGAATAAAAGGGAAAGTGTTTGAAACTAGAGTCAGCTCCTAATAATACGACTAGAGTTTGTTTTAAAAAAGGGAGTAGGAAGAATTTTACCACACATTTCGTTACTTAAGTGCATCAACTGATACACCACAAAATAACAAGCACTGTATTCATCTTTTATGCAGTGGTCTGATTGTCGATTTGGCACCTTTCAACTTTACTTTGTGCTCCAAAGACACAATTCTGTTCTTGAGCTTTCACTCTGTATTTAGCAAAACAGTGCAGTTGTAGCAATCCTCCACAGTAATAACAGGTCTGGACATAAACTTTCTGGATAAGTAAAAAGTATGTTTAATAATGGCAGAGACCCAATGACATGGCCACAAAAAAGTATAAATAAATAAATAAACTAATACAATCTGCGTAAATCAGTTGCAATCTGTACCCATCTGTATAAATCAGTTACCTTCTGCATAAATTAATACAATATACATATATTAATGAAGAAATCAATAAAGGATCGATTCAACAAGCAAACTGTGTAGGCAGGTACTGCTTAAGTAGTCCTGCATAAGCAGGTCATGCACAAGCAAAGATAATTGGTAGACAAAACTACTCAATACATAAGTCAATAGATAAGGCTACCTCAGTGGGTAACACCAAAAAAAGCTAGTTATTCAAGTTATGATGCAAACACAATGAAACCGAAATGGTCATAGCCAGCAATAATCAAGAGACGTCAACATGCTAATGGAATACTGTGTTCACTAAGTGTAGAACATTATTGACAGCAAGATTTGTTGTGGGATGGTGGACCTACAGTCGGAGAATGTGGCCACTGTTTCATCGCTCTGGAACTTACACTTGGCTTGGACAGTGCACATACATACACATACATACATGTGTATTGAATACTATATACTATGTATATTGAATAAAATACTAACTTAGAATAATGCTGGGTGTGCTCCAGAGCATGTGCTACAATGATGGTGATGGCAACAGGATGCAAAACGGGTTGTAAATGCCCCTTATTCCATGAAATGCATGGAATCAGTGGTGGCAATGAGCCTTTTGGTTCCAAGGAGTTGATTGTATCTTGGGCTCTGGGACTGCGAACTGAAGGTCCAGCGTGGAAGTAAAATAGCTTAACGTTCATGGCTGACTAATCAGCCAGCTGTGTGGCTGTAGCATGTTCACAAAAGGCTTGATCATATGCAAACCAGACCCAACCATTAAATTGACGATGGATGGGCAAAATCTGCAGTTCAAAGAGCATGAGATCATTCCACTGCTGCAGGAAATAGGTGGTTAGCACCAGTGAATGCCTCTGTCCAACTCGTCAAGTCCAATGCTGTTTCTTCAGCAGTGTAGCGAGGACAAGCCAGCCATCCAGGAGCAGTTTTTTTTTTGGATCCAAACACACCATATTGGCAGCTAAGAAGTCTGACAGGTCCACATACTTCCTGATGTCAATTTGAGAAACCAGCTTGAGTAGAACAGGTGAGAATCCTGGACCTGCCATGAACAACTGTTCCATCAAAAGACTCTGACTAGTAAGAGAAAATGCATTGCTAACTTGTGATGCCCTAATGGGAACGCTGCTCATAGAACAAGCCATTGACGATATAAGTGCCAGCTGAGGTGCAATGAAAGTCAAAACAAATGAGGGCAAAGCAGAAACAACAGCCTTACCATGACTTGTTGCACTAGTGACCTGTCCAGACTGAAGCCCCGTCCCAGAATTGCAGAAGGAAGATGCTACATTGCCCAACGATGGGGGCGATGAGCTTGTGGAGGCAGTGTTACTTGACGCAGCCGGTTAAGCCACAAGCGCCTCAGTTGCTGGCAATAAGGTTGTAACAGGTCCAGAGGACACAACAACACTATCTGAGGTTGCGACGCCACTCGGACAGCAAGGGTTCACTACTTGAAGCAGCAGTTAATGACGGTTGAGTTAGCCTGACTGGGAAAAGTGCTGCCTCCAGCAGAAAAAAAAACCAGTTAAACACTCAGTCTTCTGCACACCCTGCAGCCTGCAGTCTGGGCTGTCTACATTTTGTCGTGACGGCTTTTGAACACCTTTCCAGAAGAACATTTTTTGGTTAAAGAATTTTTTACCTGAACAATTTCACCACAGTGGTGGTATTTACATTAGCTTTTACTTGACTGAATTCAGAGAGGTCATGTTTCATTAGGGGAAACTGTGTTCAGTGACCATCTGTTAAGAAAAAAGGGACAGTTCTTTTTCCCAGACACTACACAATTTCATCACTATTACAGTCATTCTGATGAAATACTAAATTGTAATTACTTTTGCAACACTCACTATCAGTTTACAATCTATAGTGATGTAACATTGCTTTCTACACTGATCGAGTCTGTCAAAACATATTCACAATTAAGGGAAATAAGAACATTTTCAAAGTGAAATGAAGCCAATCTACTATTTTTTGGACAGTGATTGCACAGTGGCACTTGGTGAGTTAATTGAGTTGGCAGGTGCATTCACTTCTGTAAGACTGCTTGAACTGTTGTAAGCACTATCATCACAGATGTCATTTTCTTTACATCATGCCAACAAGTCTTTCCGATTTGGGGTAAGTTTGATGCTTTCTTGCTGGTACAGTGCACCATTTTCAGTCAACCAACCGCTGCTTTAAACACTTTGGATAGTCTTATGGATGGTCTCAAGGACTTTGCTCTTGTATTTTAACCTCCTCTGAGGTTGCACTTTGATAGTGTCCATTTCATTTGATTATCTTGGTAAAATATTCAAGGTATTAAAAACATCACCACGGACATTCATGACATTGCCATGAATTTTAAATGACTTTCCTCCAGCCGCTTCATGTACCTTTTGAACGACCTTTGGTAGTGATAGAAATCTGCACTTTAGTTTTGTCAAGTTTAAACGTTCAGGTTTATATGAAAAAGTCATTTTACTTTGAACTGCATATGGAGGGACTTCATTGAACTCAAGGTGACTAACACAGGGTAACAGCATAAAGCGATGATGCATGATGGCATTGCTTAAAAAGATTGAGAAATATGCGTTGATCTAATAATGCAAAATTGGCAGTCAATCCTCTTTATTATGCAAGTTTTAGCCTTGTCCTGTATCCAAAGTTTATATAAATTGACTGCAATTTCTTCACACCTCAGGTATTCATGTGATACCAGCAGCATTTGTTCCTTCTGAATAATCTCAGCTGCATGAGGAAATTACTCAATGCAACTAAACAAATATGGATGAAACATGATTGACTCTACAAACAGTTTCAAGTTTATGGTCTCCTCTGGAGCATGCTCTGTTTCTAGTATTCAATCTCAGACAAAATGTCGGCAAGAGGGAGTTTAGGTTTAGTTAATTTCTTTTGCACTTGCTTCAGTTACTGTTCTTGAAGGTCCACCTGTTGGTTTTGCCTTTGTTTTAAATGTTCAACTCATGCTAAACAGGCCTCTCAGGGTTGATTCTCTTCTCGTTGTGCTGCCAATTTATCATGGCCTAAATTGAGATTAAGAACGCAGTCAATATTGAATTGATCTCACCAAGGAGCTGCAGATCTGGAAACAAAATGTAGTTGACAATCTCTAGCATTATTCAAGATTTTCTTTATGAGATCTACCATCCTTGTTGTATGCTCAGTTCTTCATCTTCTAGGCCTTGGTTCTTACAGCTACTGGAGTTTGATACAAGTGGATTCCTTTATGTCAACAACTCAAATGAGGCACATTGGCATTTTAGAAGGTAATGTATTGGCGTAGGATTCACCAATATGGCAGACATTCTCAAGTTATACCTTAAGTTGCATGGATGCAAAATGAAAATACAGGTTATACTCTAAGGACTCAGGCAATCAGTCATTTGCATGACGTGGCAATAAGTACAAATATAACAAATAAAAATACTGTAGTAAACGTGGCCCATAAAATTTCTTAACTTTACAAAAAATGAAAACTTGACATAATTTCAAGGTATACACAATCACCACACATCTGTGATATTAGGAAAATTACTGAGTGTGTTTTTAATGATTTAACTTACTTGGAGACAGACGTACTGAAACAAGACAGCCTAGCCTTTACTAAGTGCTTTGTATGTGGGGCTTACTTCATTTGGATGGTGTCTGCGAATCACTTTGGGTGGTTTGACAAGATTGTTTTTTTTGTGTGAGCAATGGTTTCAGGATCATTTGTTGTCTTCTATGTCTTCTCCGTCTTCTCTTACTACTAGCAGTGCCCAATATGGGTAGGTTTTCCTCCTTTGACTAACTTCACCTTCTAGCTGTTTTACCTTTTGCCCTACTTTGTTTTGTTTTGTATTTGGCTTCTGGAATCTTCAGAGTCTCTGTTACAAGTTAAAATTGAGGTCTAGTACTGCAAACAAAATGCTTTCTATGAAAAGGTCATGGCTGCAATAGAAAGAAAAAGCCATCATTAAATTTCAGTACAGCAACTTACAAGACCACTGTGGAACTAGGAGTTGCCAATAGCAAGTCAACTGCTGTAAGGTGTTTTATGAAATACATGTGAGGGATATTCCCAAAATCCTTTTCAGCTGAAAAATTTTGTATGTTATACTATACCATAAATAAACCAACATAAAATATCTCTGATATCAAACTCAGTGTGGTGACAACATACAGCTGTAGGTCACATTAAGCTGAGGTTCATTAAAATATACACCAATAGAGACAATTGCTTCCATGAAGACACCATGGGATAAATTAAATTAAATAGCATGGCCCCACTCTTAATTTTTAAAAATAATGAATGACTATTAAAAACAATATTATAATTAAAAAGTGAACTTTCCACCATCCAACTTTTCTTTTGAAATACTAAATAAGGTAGCCCCCATGTATCTATAAGAACTGTTATGTTATTACAAACAAGCAAGATATCCTCTCTTGTCCTTGTTCAACACTATAACCCTACGGCATACAGGTACAAGGGTTTCTTTGTTATTCTGTTCTGGTGCCTAGATTTTGGAATGAACTTCCATTGGATATTTGATCAGTCAGTGATCTGTCTTTTCAAACACCTCTTAACCCTTTCACTCCTGGGGGCCTTATGGGCCTGAATGCCTGTTATTCCTGGAGCTAATTAGAGTTGTCACACAAAATATTCATCAAAATCTAAAACGTGCATGCTCAGTAGAATTTGGGGCCCTTATAGACAGAACTGTATAGTGGAAATTATTGTGGAAACATTGTTCTTCTTTATGGAAAGCTGAAAATACACACACAAAAAAAGCTGTTG
>Ga0099807_1087588_pt1 | contig 11407 bp, 8 predicted proteins | sample OrbTnscriptome_FD_81149 | JGI IMG/M metagenome (GOLD analysis project Ga0099807, IMG submission 81149) | Coral microbial communities from Puerto Morelos, Mexico - Orbicella T R A metatranscriptome (Eukaryote Community Metatranscriptome) | ecosystem: Host-associated > Invertebrates > Cnidaria >...
AGGGCCAAGCCACAAAAGGCCACAAGAAGCAAGAGGAATCCAAGGGAAACTTTTTTTATTCTGGAAATACCAGAAGTTCAACAGCGTCGCCAAGGTGATGTAAATGGAGAGCCAATGGCTTTTTTCAGTTCAGCCATTCATACTGATAGCTATGAATACAAGTTTGGAATAAGAGTTTATCTCAATGGAGTGGATAATGGAAGAGGCAGATATGTTGCCATCTTTGTTCACATGATGGAGGGTGAACATGATGATCTTTTACAATGGCCTTTCACTGGAACAATCACGTTATCGATCTTGGATCGGAGTGGTGCCAAACACAACGACATCAGTCAGCTCGTGCAAGCCACGCCAAATGTACCTGCATTTCACAGGCCCAGGGAAGCCATTTGCCGTAAAGGATGTGGTTTTGTAAAGTTCGCTCCGATTGAGCAGGTCTTTGGTCCTCATTACGTAAAGAACGACAAATTGTTTCTGAAAATTGAATTTTCCGACTAACTGACGATAAGTTGCTGTTGTTATTGTTATTTTTGAACTTTTTTGTCGGTTAACTCGTTTGTAAGGAGACGTTCACAAGCATAATACTGATTTGTTGATGCTGGCTAACATTTTTAACGATTGCTCTGTGCTGGCAAAACTGTTGAATATGCGTAGTTAATGGTTAGCTTAAAGCAATGTATGATCACCGTCGGCCGACCGAAATATTACATTGTGCTCAAAACATTGTGTTTCGGCGGCTTTGCCTTCCTCAGCTGTGTTGGTCACTGATTCAGAATAGTCACGAGTGCAAACACCTTATTTGACCGTTTATTCAGATAATACGTGTCGCAGGGCCTGGAAAAATGAGGAAAATCAATAAAACATCTTGTTTTTGAGTTTCGAAATGAGACACAGAAGCGCTCACAGTCGGCCGCGTTGGATATGAGATGAGATAGCCAACGAGGCGCCTATAGCGCCGAGTTGGGTATAGTTATCTCATACCCAGCAAGCGCGAGTGGAATAATTATTTTATTAAAAAACAGAAAAATAAAATAAAATAAAAATGAAAACGCCCCCAAAATTAAGCGTACACATACCAAATTTTAGATCATGGTATAATCACTCATATGCCATGATAGCTAAGCGATAGCCAATGAAAATTCTGGAATTGCACTATCCGATGATCCAGCTTTTATATTTGCATATTTTCTTCGACTTGCTACCTGTATTTTATGCGATAGAGTAGTTTTTGAAAAAAACATGTTGATTGTAATAGATTTTGCATGGAGCTTTTAAATGTAGCATTTATTGTATGGTTGTTCGCTGATATATCTTTTAGCCCTTTGTAACTACGCTATTTGATGAGAGACGTTAATCTGTAGATAGTGTAATTTTTAGTGTCATTTGTATCACTTGAAATGGTTTGATTCAAACTGTTCAGTACAACTTTTAAACTTATTAAAAAAATTGGTGTGACTTGTATTCTTTCAATCATTAATTCGGAAAGAGAAAGTCATTCCAATCAACAAAAGAAATTTAGAAACTCAAAAAAACGCTTTTTAAACTTTCCAACTTCACTAAAAAATGTGCGAAACGGATACAAACCGGTTGGTTATAGTTCTCTGTCATTCTTCGCACCGCGTATACCCGTAAAACACAGGTTAGTCTGGTTTTCGAAAAAGACAAATGTCGGATAACGAATCTCTTATTAGACAGTTTGAGTCTAGCAACCACACACATTTTAACTTCTTATTTGTTTGTTTGTTTGCTTGTTTGTTGTTGTTTTTACAAACAAGTGGGAAGCCCTGATTAACCCAAATATTCACAACTAGTTATACCACACACACAAATCTCTACAAACAACGTAACATATACTACGCTTCGCTTCTGGTGTCTCTCTAGCCTGCCTCTGGTGGTGAGAGAGATTGTGACTTCTCAATTTGATTGCCTCGTTTGGTTACTCACTACGACAGTTATTCTTTAATCACCTGTGACCAGTTACAACAAAAGTAATAGTTACAAGTTTTCCCGGTTGCTAGCGAGAAAACGTGTAACCGTTTGCTAGTGCATGTTAACAGGTAGCACAGGTAGCGCATAGTAACGTGCTACAGGTGCTGCGCTGTGTAGGAATACATCCGTAAGCAAGTCACGATTGGTTTTAGTCATCATTAGAGCGGTTTTCAATTGAGCGCCGAAAAACCGAAACCAAAGTAATCACTTTAGCCAATCACAAAGGACGAAGATAATCCAGTGAACCAATCACTGAACTCCAAGTAATTACATGTAGTTGACGCAAAGCGCGGGAAAACGCGTGCGTTTGAATCCCGATTGGTTTTGGTTTTACTCCTGATTGGATGAAAAGTGGTGCAAGTTTTTAAACCAATCGGGTGGCGTAGTAAGTGCAATATCAAATACTTTTCGACACTCAAATCAAAACGGCTCTGATACAGCTGTGCAACTTTTGTTTAAGCCATGAGATCTTTTGGGACTACATTAATGATCCGATTTAGTGCACTTGGTACTAATTTACTTTTGGTAGCTCAAGGGAGCCGCGTATAATTAGAGAGAAGACGCTTATAAGGAATGAGACGCTAATTTCTTTTTGAACATAACACTTCTGTATGTGGTTGAATACTTTAATGAAAAGCAAAAGACACTCAAAATGTTTTCACATGCAAACACCTCAAGCGCACTTATTTTGGACGATTCGAGATCTCTTCTGGTATAAAGACTTAATGATTTCTAAATGTTCGCACGGACATTAATGATGCGTTCTCGGGTTTTGGTCTCTGGGCCAAAACGATGCTGGAGCAACGAATACTCCAATTTGATTTTCGGGGCCCCTGTCCTGCCTGTACGAAATAGGACAATGGCAGGGCTTGTTGCCCCTTGACTCAGAGGTAATAGGCAGTTTATTACATTTATGGTTGTAGACCAATTTATGTCCTCATAAATTTAAGTTAATGGGACAACCATGAGTGATTGTGTGCTGGTTGCGTGACATGCAAAAAGGTAGAGGGTAGGATTTCACAGTCCAAAGTTTAGTGTAATCACATGCATTAGTAACGCAATCTGTACGCTAAGCCAATCAGAACTGGCTGGTATTTCACGGTCAATCGATTCCCAGGCATCGGGCACAAGTTGTGTGTTCATTCATTCCTTCGCTGCGAGCTAGCAAACTGTATTTGCCTTGTTCTATGACGTGATTTTCTGGCAGCCGTTCAACTTGTTTCTTCGCTTTCTTCCGAGACGGTTTTGCTATCCTGTGAGGCGATTCTAAGTTTCAAGACTTCAAATCATGCCGGCACGAGCTCGCCGGTCGACTTCCCGCCCAAGCGCACAACCAAATATCGACCCGACCGTGTTTGGAGCCCTATCCATTGCCGACCTTCGCTCCCTTTGCGTTCAACATGGGATACCGTCGACAGGAGTCCGAAAGACTCTCGAACGCCGGCTCCGGGAGCTGAACACTCAGGTTCAAAACATCAATGAACATGAACCAGCAGCTCCAAACAACGACGAAACGGCGGCACAAAGGCAAGAGCGCCCTGAGTTTACAGACGGCCAGATGCAGACGATCCAACAATTAATTGCGGACACTGTGAAACAATCTGCCAGGGAGATAGCGACCGAAGCGGCTAGGGCCGCTGTGAGTGCTTCGTCGAGCCTCCTTGCCCAAAGGCCCGCTTCGCTTGTGCCTGGCACAGTGCCCGAAACGACAGTTCCCACGAACACTGCGGCGGTAAACGTGGCCTCACCTTTCCAAGACATCCCGGGACAGTATATCAAAGACATCCAAAGTGGTGAGTTTTTTGACCTTTCAAAGTTGCTACCTAAGAACCTGTCGCTGTACGACGATGAGGATAATCTTGTATTATCCTTAGAGAACTCTGTTGTTAAGGTATCGAAGAAATCGAAGCCGACGGCCTCCACTTCAATCACAGATATTGAACAGTGGACCACTGCCTTTACGTCCTATATGAGCGTACTGATCGAGAAGTTCCCGACACGATCGCAGGAACTGTTGCAGTATGTCAGTTTAATTAGATATGCAGCCCGTGTGCACAAAGGGTTAGGCTGGGCCATTTATGATTTTAAGTTTCGCCAGAAATTTAGCGTTAATAAGTCTATGAATAGGTCAGTTGTTGATACTCAGCTTTGGTTAACCATTTTTACTGTGTCACCAGCGGTACTCAAAGAAGAGTGTCCGCTTTTTTCCAATGGACCCCAGCGAAGTGTCTCTACAACAGGGGGCGCAAACAGAGGCACATGCAACTTTTACAATAGGAGTGGCACATGTACTAGAGAACACTGCCATTTCAGACATGTATGCAACAGATGTAGTGGATCGCACCCAAGGGTTGACTGCCCTGCCCACCCCGTGCAGCAACCAGAGCGGGAAGGGAGAAGGAATAGAGATAGTGAACATGGAAGCTCAAAGTCAAGTTCCTCTCATCGAAAGTGAGAAGAATACTTGCCCCTTCCCAACCCCCATTAATGTACGACGACTTGAGGAGACATTGACTAATCATCCCAATCAAGAATTTGTCTCGAAATTGTGTAACAATCTTAGGTATGGGGCCGATGTGGGTTTTACTGGGAGACGTGTTGCTAGATTCTCTAGGAATCTGCCCACTGCACTTTCCCAACCAAACATTGTTTCAGAAAACCTTTCCAGGGAAGTGGCCCTGGGGCGAGTTGCGGGTCCCTTCCCGAGCCCACCACTGCCCAATTTCCAGGTGTCACCCATCGGATTGGTTCCCAAAAAACATTCTACTAAGTTTAGGACCATCTTTCACTTATCTTTCCCAAAATCTGGAGAGACGAGTATCAACTCTTCAATTTCCAAGGAGGATTTTAGCCTTCAGTATATTACAATTGATAATGCAATCCAAGGGATTTTGAGCCTTGGCCAAGGGTGCTTCCTCGCAAAGACAGACGTCGAGTCGGCGTTTCGCCTCATCCCTCTTAGGCCTTCAGATTATGAGCTGTTCGGCATGTATTGGGAGGGTAACTACTACTATGACAAAGTTCTTCCCTTTGGCTTGCGGAGTGCCCCTTTCCTGTTCAATTTACTGTCTGATGCGATAGAGTGGATCCTCCTCAATCAATGCCTTGTTTCATTTGTTTGTCATATCCTCGATGATTTCTTGATTATCGAACCAGCCTCATCCTCCCCTCCTCTTAACTTGCTATGCCAGCAGAGCTTGACTAGCATGCTCTTGACCTTTAGGAATCTGGGTATCCCCATTGCAGCCAACGAAACGGAGGGCCCTTCTACTACCCTTGAGTTCATGGGAATTATCCTGGATACTCTCCGGATGGAGGCCAGACTCCCAGCAGATAAGGTAGAACAGATCCAGGCCTCCCTTGCCCTCTTTCAAACAAAAAGGACATGCACCCTAAAAGAGTTACAGTCACTCATTGGGACTTTGAACTTTGCATGCAAAGTTATCCCTCCTGGGAGACCCTTTCTCCAACGCATGATTGAGCTAACTCGTAAAGTCTCTAAACCTCACCACCACATTAAATTAAGCAAGGGTTTCTTTAAGGATCTCACTATGTGGCAACAGTTTATTCACACTTGGAATGGGGCCGGGTTTTTCCTCCCTACTTCATGGCTAGACTCCGACTCTTTCGAACTCCATACAGATGCCTCAGGCAAACTTGGGTATGGTGGGATCCTAGGTCAGAAATGGTTTCAGGGTAGGTGGGAGACTCACCACCAGCTCAATGCTCCTGGTATTAGCATTGCCTGGCAAGAGTTATTTGTTTGGTAGTAGCATGCCACCTATGGGGAGATGAGTTTGCTAATAAGCGTATTGTTTTCTATTGTGACAACAAATCGGTCGTCAGTATAGTAAACTCTAAACGATCCCACATTCTTAGGGTTATGGACCTGGTTCGCCATTTTACCCTCCTAACTTTAAGACACAACTTCTATCCAAGGGCAGAGCACATTGAAGGCAAGAAAAATGAAATCGCGGATTCCCTCTCTCGATTTCAGATGGAGCGATTTCGCAGACTGGCCCCTCATGCAGACCCAGCCCCTTGTCCCATACCCCTAGCAATGTTGGTGATCTGAATGCCGACATCCAGAAGTACCTAAGTCTCTCTGTTGCTGCCTCTAATAGACAAACATATACATCAGGTGAACGAAGATTTTTGGACTTTTGCACCCTCCACAGCCCCAGCAAGTCAACGCATTTGCCAACCAATGAAGAGACTCTTATTCAGTATGTTGCATATTTAGCCAAAACAATTAAACACTCATCCATCAAGGGTTACCTGGCTACAGTTAGACACCTGCATATCCGCTCAGGCTATGACCTGGACCTTAAGAAATTCCTGCGCCTGCAGTTGATTTGCCGTGGCATCAAGCGCTCCCAGGGAGATTCTACCCGCACTCGACTCCCTATTACAATAAACCACCTGAAATTGTTTTTCCAACTTCTTGCAATCCCAACCACCAATAACTATGACTCTATTATGATATGGGCAGCCATGACCTTAGCCTTTTTTGGTTTCCTCCGCTTGGGAGAAATGACCTGCAACTCGCCCTATTCATGTACACTCCACTTGTCTCCAGGGGATATAACCTTTTCCCCCAGTTTTCAAAACCCTGAACATATGTCAGTTAGGATAAAAATATCCAATACCGACCCATTCCGTTCGGGTCAGACTATTGTTATTGGAAAGACTGACCAGAGGGTCTGCCCTGTTTTGGCTATGACAACTTATTTGTCCTCCCGGGGGACCAAAACAGGTCTACTTTTTCAGTACTTGTCTGGCGCTCCCCTCACAAAAGCGGGACTTACCTCTGAAACTAGGCAGCTTCTCTCTATGTCGGGTTTTCAGCCCTCTCAGTATGCGGGACATAGCTATAGAATTGGGGCTGCCACAACCTCTGCTTCTGTGGGCCTTCCCCCTTGGCTAATAAAAACACTTGGGCGGTGGTCCTCTGACTGCTACGAAAGATATGTTCAGTGCCCACATTCCCTTCTCTCTGGGGTTTCCCGTCAGTTGTTAGGTGATGCCTTTAATTAATTAATTACTTCTTTTTGGGTTGGAGTTATTTCGTCTATGGGGAATACACTTCATGTATTTGTGGGGATGAAGTGCTCCCATACAGGCACTCTTGGCCCCATAGACTCAGAATTGATGGGTTGCCATGGTAGCCATGAGTCTAAACTCCCTTAGGACAAGGAACCTCTTTCAGGGTATTGTGACCTGCAGCCCTGGAGGGGAGTAAGGACCTCTTTCAGGGTATTGTGACCGGCAGCCCTGAGGGGGAGTAGGGACCTTTTCAGGGTATTGTGACCTGCAGCCCTGAAAGGGAGTAAGGACCTCTTTCGGGGTATTGTGACTGCAGCCCCGAAGAGGATTAGGAACCTCTCCCAGGGGTTTGTGACCTGCATCCCCGGAGAGGAGGGGGGTTTGCCCCCCCCCCCTTTACCAAGCCAGATTAGTGATTCATTTAGTGATGGCATTTACATGTAGTTCCACTGGCCTGCTATTGGAGTACTTCATTCCCAACCCCTTACCCCACATATCATTGTTGTGTTCCTTTTTCTCATGGGTTGGGAGCATTAATCAGTTTATTACATTTATGGTCAAATTTTATCACATTTATGGCTGGTGGATTTATTACATTTGTGGTTAAAAGTTATTACATTTATGGTAAGTATTACATTTATGGTCAATTCTTATTACATTTATGGTTGGTATTACATTTATGGTTTTTATTACATTTATGGATGGTACAGCTCTGATGGTTAACTGTTCAATATTACGTTCAGATTGGAAAGCGGACTTTATAATTCATTCGTGTGGTGACTCCATTTTATGTCAATGTCTTAAACGTCATTTTCGCTACGGCGGGGCTTATTGGTACTTTTTGCTTTGGACGCTACATTATTTTATGGCTGTGTCTCACAAGGACTGGGAACTACCGAATTCACGAATTCGATACTGACCGCGGTCTAGATATTTCCATCCAGATCGGTTACATTATGCGGTGAAAAAGTTGCAAACTAAAATACAAAAATATGGACTATTTTGTTCAAAAAATATTAGTTTCATGGAAGTGCCAAAAAGCCTGATGACAAAAAAAAAGTGAAGGGGACGAGCAAACTTAAGTTTGCAGAATTAAGTTCAGCTCATTATCGTTCGCAAGTAAAATGTCAGTTACGTTAAACGAATTGTTTGCCATAAAATTAACATCTATTTATAATAATTGAGCTTAGTCGGTCTGTATGGGAGAATCTTGACCTCGGGCGTGAGTACAGACCGAACGCAGTGCGGTCTGTACCTCATGGGTCAAGATACCTCCTGCTCGGATAATAAGACCTACGTACGGCCTGGAATAATTCCCGGCTAACGGTCAATAGAGCTTTTGGAGCGCTGTTACAACTTTCCTTGATGCCGACCTTATCTCTTCGCCGAAAAGAAATTTGATTGAATACTCATTGGGAAAGTGTATGAAATCAAAACAATATAAAGTCCTGAGACAAAAAAATGCAAGCTTATTTATTTAATACTGATGTAACAAATGTTTTTTTCTCTACCGAGAAAGAACTTGACGCCTCGATATGATATCTTTACTGCCAGAAAATAATTCAGGTATTGACGTGACAGTCTGTTTTTAAAATTTGTCCAAATGTTGTATTTTACTTGTGGGAGGAATAGTTCAGCTGTTTACGTAGTGCGCCAACTTGTTTTCTTACGTTCAACAGTTACAAAGCAAAGCCTTATTTTTTTTACTGAGTTAATCCCTCCCCTGTTAGTTTAGTCAACTATAGAGAGTAGCCCTCCAGCTTGATGCAATGCAATAATAAGGGTACTACATATTGTTGTGTATGCAAATAAAAAAAAAACAATAATTTTCTTTCTTGGAAACACAAATCACACTATTTTGTTCCTATATATTGTGGTAATTGTTTGTGCTAATCTCACTAGCAATGCAGTAATATTCAAAAGGATTGCAGATGTATCTCTTCTGTAATAGACATTTGCAATGATGACAAAACATACTGTCGTGGACAAGTATCAAGCATAATTTCCCTTATTCATAGTTATTCCGAGTTTTGATTTCAATTAGTTTAAATCTCTCATTTCTAGAAGCAAAACCAAACTCTGCATTACCTGCCACCATGGGTGTTTGACATGGCTTATGTTTGACATGATTGGATAGTATATCTGTCTCGTAAAAAGTAGACCTTCAGTCTCTTGGACTTAATTTGTCCATCCATCACTAAAACGTTTCAGAGTAGCCTATATTTACTCGATCGTACATGTAGGTTGACTTGCATACCATCTGTTAAGAAATTTTCGCTCTGGTCGAACTGCATGGAATACAAAAGAAATTTGAGCGACAACAAAATTAAAAGATAAGGCAAATCAAATTTCTTGCTTGACGTAGTTTAAAATACAAATTAACTTCATGACGGGTTTAGAATTTCCAGTCTGAGTGCAAATGCTGCTGGAATAGCTTTCATTTGCCTCTGAAAAACTTCGTAAACAAACCGATTGTCCGGCATTTAATAGTACACAGTAAGAAATCGGGGTAAAATGGCGATCTCGCTAGAATGATCAACAGAATCAAGTCAAAGCACCCAGGATGTTTAAAGAAACAAGACACACCATGTCATCAAACTGACCTTCTGAATATTTGATATCATGCAAAACAAACTGTGGATGCGAAGACTCACAGTCTTCAGAACGCCTCACATTTAACGTACTAACCAGAACACAGTTCGTTGCCGCGAAAAGACTACCAGTAATTCTCACAGTTGGCAAGTGAGGAGCAATCTCGTCCCCTTCGAATACGAGGAGCCAGGCCATCGATCGTTCGCTTGTATTGTGTAAACCTGCGATCACACAGCATGAAAACATAAACTTTAGGCGTTCTTATTTTTCCGCGATAAATACGAATTTGAACGTCTGATCGCAGGATAGTGTCCATCGCGCCTCACAATGTCACAAGCTAATGTGGAAAATAAATTGGACTACAATCGTTTACAGTCCAAGGTTTGATTTGGTAAGTCCTACGAGATATTGGCTACTCATACATTGAACGACGCATTTTGCGAGTTGTCCATATTTGGACCATAAATTCAATTATTGACCAATCTGCTTGTGCGATATGTAAGACCAATCAGCAAGCACCTTTTAACAGGGCTCAATGACGAGGATGACGAGCACAAAAGCCGTAAACTTGACTTGTTTGTCCATTATATACAATGCCTACATTGTAATACCTACGCCACTAATTGGTGGATTATTTAATGAATTTCTGACCATGACCTCCGGGAGTAGTACAAAAAGCAAGAACAATAAGCGTAATATAATCATTCGAGCCAACGCGGACGTTGGCGTGAACAAGAGCTGGTCCGCTTGGGGTATATATTTCCCTTCAATTTAAAAATATGGGCTCCTACGGGAAAATACCTTCCAGTATCCCCGGATTTTATTCAACGGCACTGGAATTAAACGACGACAAATGCGCTATTTGCTATTTAGAGCTTCGAGAGCCCATACTGCAGACAGCTTGTGGACATAGGTTCTGTGGAGACTGCATGATGAGGTATGACTTTGAATGAGTTAACTCTATCAGAATTTTTAATTAGTTTACGAGGTTCCGATTCCATTTTTCTTTATTTTTTTTTCCCTGACTTTTTATTCGATTTTAAGTTAGTACAGAAAGGCGTGCAGTGTTTGAATATTCATTTTTCAAAGCCAATTCGAGTGAACCGAGTCAAACTTTTGAATTAGTTGGGTGTCGACGAAATTATATTTCGAACTATCGATCCCATATGCCATCTTTTTCGTACTCGTTTTTTCACAGTCGCTACTATATAATTTTGAGTATTTGGCTGGCAAGTTTTTTTTTTCTTGAAGACGTGCAACATGACTTATTATCCATGACGCATATCAGTAATATCTCAGTTTGCCGGTTTGAAATATTGTTGACTTGGTTTGCTGTTTATGGGAGCGCGACACAAGATGATTGCAACATCGATTTCGGCACAGTGCTGTTGTAGGTAGCTCAGACTTGTGGTTCTCTTCCTCGCATTCTTCGCACTCGAGTTTTAAATGTCACAGGCATTTCTCCGGTTTCCACCCGGGCCTTAACTTGACTTGCAAGTCACGCCATGGAAACGGTAGCTCTTGCTGTGTGATACTTCATCAATCTTGGATTTCGTTTCTTTAGCTGTTTCGTTTAAGTTTTTGAAGATTACGAAGACTGAGAAACGTTTTCTACGGGGACCTTTTTTCCATGATTTCATAATAGTTAAAAAGATATTTTACTTCAAACATGACTGACCAATTCTCAATTCTCCACACTCTAAACTGAGTAGAGTGCAAATTAGGAGATCTTTTGGTTTGTCAAATTCAGGAAATCAAAACAATCGAAGCAAGATCACGT
>Ga0099807_1085092_pt1 | contig 11349 bp, 4 predicted proteins | sample OrbTnscriptome_FD_81149 | JGI IMG/M metagenome (GOLD analysis project Ga0099807, IMG submission 81149) | Coral microbial communities from Puerto Morelos, Mexico - Orbicella T R A metatranscriptome (Eukaryote Community Metatranscriptome) | ecosystem: Host-associated > Invertebrates > Cnidaria >...
CCAGGACACTCGAGGTTATAACAAAAGGGATTCAGAAATTCTGCTCTCTAGCTGCGCCAAACGTCTCTCTGTTTTAATTACCACTAGTTATTTTTAAAAATACTACCGCAGCCAGCGAGAAGTGAAATTTAGGGATTATATTAATTAGTGCATTACGTACAAGTTGAATCTTTTTTTCAATACATAAACGATTGTATACAAACATGTGCTTTGCAATTAATGTCCAGTGAATGCAAAATATTTTGGATTTTTCCTAGCTTATCTGAGTTGATTTTATCCCTTTGCATGCATTGACATTGACACGACAAGAAAAAAGGAAGCGTAAAACGGGAACCTTTTCCTGACTTATTAACACTTCGAGATAACAGAGTAACATTCTAAAACAAACAGCAGGTGCAGTAAGTTCCCAACGATAACAAAAGTTTTCTTTCTAAAGAGTAGGATCATTTTGAAATCAAAGAAACATAACAACAAAAATAAACTTCCTGGTCAAAGTAAAACTATAATCAGTGTTTGCTTTTTTGCTGAAATTCATTACAATTTCTATCCGTGCATCTCAGCAGGGAGCTATACTTTCAAACTTTGAATAACAAAGTGGTATCAACGCATGAATAAAATAAGTAGGAAAAGAAGTAGTTTTATTTTCAGTGGAATAAAATTAATTTACTCTGTGTATACCTATCTGCTGGCTAGCTATTTTTTCATCGAATTCGTATCATTAAGTTTAAACAAGTTTAACCGTCTTGTAACTGAGGGCCGTTCACAGTGGTAACGATTTTTCTGAATTCATCACAAATTCGGAACGTTTTAAATTCTCAGATTTGTTTTCCAGTTTACAAAAGCAGAACTGGGGTCAAGACTTCCTACACTCATTTCCAATCTCTGTATGAAAACGTCTGATTAAAAACACATAACGGGAATGTGACGAAGCCCGTAGATTTTGCTGTGTTATTGTCAGCGGGGTTTAATGAATCTACATCAGCAAACAAAGTGGGTTAAATGCGCCTTCGCCCGCATAATCAAAACTTGATAATGAGCTTTCTTCGCGTTCATCGACCATCATCCTCGCGGCGGGGTGAGGTCGACGAACAAGCTGAGAGTATGTAAGCGTTGACGAGAACAGCGCAAAAACTCAGTGACTTTATTAAAATTTGAGCAGGTTTAAATCTGACAGAACACATGAGAAGTAGCAGTTACCTGGGGGGCGAATTTTAGACCTAGTCAATTTAAATAACTCTAAATGACTTTCGTTTGATCTGGCTTTAAGCCATCGACTTCCACAACCTCAGAAGTTTATATGCCTGGAAATTCGAATACTCAAAATCTAGCTAACAGAGCTAATGTTAAACAGACTGTATTACAACCGGTAATGAGATGTGAGATTTTTAGCTTGAAACTAAAGGAATATGAGACGAAACAAAACCTGAATCATAATTTTTGCAAAACATACCTCTATATCTCTGTTTCTAAACTGTTAACTCTAGCCGGATTCTTTTCGTAGTTGAAGATTATTTGGGTGCCTTTTCTTCCAGTTACATGCGAAGACAAAATAGAATGTAACGAAGTAATTATCAATGCTTTTACACTACTGACGAATTACAATGTCTTCTCTCTTTCCTTGCCGAGTTTCCGATGTTTTATAGACAATTAAATCTGTAATTAAACAGATAAATGAATATTACTCTGTCTCTCTATGGTGGAAATATATAATTTAAATCTCGTTATTGGCAATTGTTATATTTTATCCGCCTACACGTCGCGTATGTAGCCTATGAAAAATAATCATTTGCTCGCTCTCAATAACACCTTCGCTCAATCAGTTAACAAGGATGCAAAGATTTTTTTCGGCCAATTTCCTTACTTTAGGCATGTAAACCAGGTGGCTGTTAACTCGGTACTTCTAGAAAAGGAAATGCGAAATTAAACAAGATCTACTTACATAAATAACATTGACTTAATCGCATGAGGCACGCCAGTGAATGTGCACCTAATATAAAAAGATAGCTCCGAATAAATGCTAGATTTCTAGATTTCTTTTTTGCGTCAAACCTTGTGGAGTATATTTACTAAAAAGAATTGCAAAAGCAAATAGCGTAATTACACGTGCATGTCTTTACATTGTGCGAGTAATCTACATTTGAAAGGTTTCACCGATCTATAATCACTTACACAATGATTAACAGAAATATGGCTTTCAGAAAGTTGTAGGATTAGATCTAAATACCCTTTTTCGTTCATTGCCGACGTTATTTTTAACTTAATAACCTCACGTTAATCTTGCAAATTTGTTTATTAATTTTTCTGGAAGAAATTGGAAGAAAACGAAGATTTTACGATCAGTTTTGGTGTACCAAGAAGTTAAAAAAGTTTCCAAAATTCTTCATTTTCGAAAGTGCTATTCTGGGCTACTCAGCCGCTCTGTTCCTAATGTAATTATTACGTCACGTCACAGACGTCGCGCTGGGAGATTCCCGCTGACTCCTGAGAAGGGATAAGCTCCTCATGCGCCTTGTGAAGAGATGTTTTCAAACAGACCAAAAATGAAATAACGCTAGAAGTTATTAACTTGAAATGTTTCTTCAAATATATTAGTTATATCCAAAAGAATATACTAAAATATCATGTCTTGTCTTAGTTTTTCAACCGCTGCAACAACGACAAATTAAAAAACAACATCATTTGTGAAATTAACTGGCGAACCACTGAAAATCACACATGTGGCAAAAAAAATGTTAATGATTGCTTTTAAGCTATCATTACCTAAGCGATTGACAATGATCATCTGTGTTACATTGGAAGTAGTTATATATTTCAGTCTTACTCATGCACGGAGAAACGAAATACCATAGATTCCAGAATAATCAAAACAATAAAGCTTCTTGGACTCAAAAAGACACTGTTCCTTGAATAAACCAAGGGCTTTTGTATTCATTTGTTAAAAAAAAGAAAAAAAAACTTGAACAAAGAGCAATTAAATTGAAAATTTGCAGGAAAGGCAAGGTATGACCGCATAAATTATGCGGCCTCCGAGACAACAAGCGCGAAAACAGCCCTTTCTGAGAATACAACAAGCTTTGGTCATATTGTTCAACTCAGATTTGTTTCCGATTCGGATTCCATTACTTGCTTTGTACAATGTCATTAGATAAAGAATAAAAATTGTGTCCACGATTTCTGTAAAATTGTTTAAACTCAGCGATCATAACTTACTTTAATAAATTTCGCGGTCTCGCCAGCAGTGCGGTGTAGTGAAAAAAACATTTTTGTAAAATAACTGACCTAGAATTACAAATTTTACATTTTTAGCTACGTAATTACTGACCTATAACTGAGGCCAATGTATCCCTTTTCTTTCTAAAAAAAAATCCCTTCTCATGAGGGTCACGGTGTTTTGTACGTTACTACTGAACAAAACTAATTTAGATTATTAGTGCTCGGTTCTGTATATGTCTTCGCCCAACCCTCGGTTGAAAGTGTAATTAGTTTCTTGCCTGTGATGTTTTTTTCAATGTTTTAGTATAATTAACGAATTTCGCAAGGAGCAATTATGCCGCTTGCATAATTAATGACAGTACACTTATGAGCTAGCACCACTGGTAAATAACAAACTAAGACGAAAGTTCAATATTCAAGCCAAATCTCCGAAGAAAATAAATGATTATGAATCTGAGCCAGCGGCATCTTAGTGAGCCGGTGTTTGTGGAATCAAATTACAAAATGCGGTCATTGTTTGATCATATCATACAAAAGGAGACTGAAAGGAAATGTATATTCTCAAGAGAATTTAAAACAAGTGGATCAGTTTTCATGCGATGTCTGTGTTAGATAATTCTGCTGGCTTTGTTGTTACTTAATGAAGCCATCAAAGTTCGTTAAGAGGAGTTGACCATGGGGTAAATTATTTTAACGGGACTTCCAGTTGGTCCACTCAATGGAATTAATTATCATTATTAGTCTAACAAAGTGCAGCAGAGGGAATGGTGTAATAACTCAAGTAAGCGCTCAAGGCGTTCAAATTCTCCGTCACACGATTTAACCCAGTGCGTATTTGGTGGGGTTTGCGAAATAGCAAACCTCTTGCCTCGAACAATTTCAGTACGGATTAATTTGTGTCCTTTTTTAGCCAACACCTATTCACACATTAATTGTTAGTTCACTAAACAGATCCCGATCTGTACGTACAGAATATTGCCGAGTAAGCACGAAGCTATAACGGACTGAATTGAATGGAAGCACAAAATAACGAGGCAATCTTTAGACCGATACACAAACGTTCTAGAGATTATTGTAGTGTTTTTGGAGTACTAAGTACCAACCTTTGCCATTAACAATCGTCACTGAATATGAATATCTGAATAAAATTGTTACTGCGAAGCACTTTTAAACTGTGCATTGAAAATAATAACAAAATCATGAAACTAATAGAAATCAAATGGATTATCTTCCTACTTCGACACGAAATTGATCTTTCAGAAATAAATTGCCATATTGGGTGCCTTCAGAAACAAATGTATAAGATAACTCATTTTTCCAAATTGAAAACCAACATAATGGAGACATAGAATTTTGTATATCTTGTATAAAAGTTTTGTTTGGTAAGTGTAGTGCAAAAAACTGTAAAATTAAAATGTTTCAATTGTTTTGTTTTGCAACATATTCTGAGTTCCACAGATTTGAGCTGTTTCAGCTTTGAGATTGCTAAACTGAAGGCCTAACGTATTAAACAAGCAAACAAATCGCGAAAACTCACTTTTAGCTGCTAGTAACCGTATCCTAGAGAGCGTTTTAAGCAGTTTCATGAGACAAACCTTGATATGTCATTACGTTCGTTCTGACAGCGACAAATCGGGTAAAGAAACTTCCTGCTAGAATGAACTCAAAACCGCCCATGATGAAACACCGTAGGTGATAACTGCTCTGTCTCATTAATTAACTGATTCTTTAAGTCGCCTGTTGATAATGCGAAGTTGGGGGCACAAAAGACAAATGAACCTGCCAGGTGGAAAAATCCATTTGATCCAGTGTCATCGATTCCGTGAATATTAAATAGAGTTCATAGGGCTTTTTCTGGTAAAATCCCCTCCTAATACTTCAAGTCATGCCGGGGAATATAATTATCCAAAAGGTGTATTGGAAAAAAAAAAAAAACAATTAATTGCCTACATGATGAATTTGGAGGTGCAATACAGAGTCATACACATATAGTTATAGAAAGAATTCCGCTATAGACCTTTTTACTATTTACGCGGAACTCGGCAATTTCATCTTCCCAAGGAAGCGCGATGTGCGCTCGCCTACGGATCGAGAGATCTGGGTTCGAGCCCTGGCCGCGGGGACATTATGCTATGTTCTTAGGCAAGACGCTTTACTCTCACAGCGCCTCTCTACACCCAGGTGTATAAATGGGTACTGGTGAATTTGATGCTGAGGGTAGCCCTGGGATGGACTAGAATCCCATCCAGGTGGGAGTAGAAATACTCCTAGTCGCTTCATGCCACAGAAACCGGAGATATTCGCCGGTCTGATGGGCCACTTGGCTCGTAAGCAGACTTACAGTTTACCAGTTTACCTTTCAAAACTCAAGTTAGCACTGAGGAAGGGCTAGGTCCGAAACGTCTGCTATAAACATTGAGTTTAATTTAGCACTGAATTGTTATTATTTACAACTTTTGAACTGTTTACTGTGCCACACAGAAACTGATCCTTTTGGATTACAAATATTTACTACAGTTTACCTAAGTCATGATTCCTGAAATTTGTCGGGCTGTCGGGAAAAGGTCACCGAAGTTGATTAATTTTTTTCGTTCTCATCGCCTGTCTGCTTAAACATTTATTGATACCGTTTGGAGAAAATCTGGATCTTTTCCGTATTTTCCTAGATCCTCAGCTTTTACCTTTTATGAGAAATCAACTGGTCGACACCATTTGCTGTGAGCAGGAGACAAATATTAAATTAAATCCCAACACGGCTGGGCTCCGCTTACGTTTCGAGCTTAATCACGGGAAATCACCAAAACAACAGTGAAACTACAGTAAAACCACGCTGCACAACGTGACAAAAAAAAACACAAAAATGTTAGAAAAGCCACAACAAGACTCTGCGAGTGAACAATCATGTTATTGAAAAAACTTAACGTTATTTTACCCATCGTAAAACTATAAAATACCGCTTTGACATTCACAGAGATTTTCATATCGCATTATTTTTGAAAAGCAGAAACTAATCTTAAAACATTTTAGTAAGGCCAAAATTCCGAAACAATTTGCGAGAAACGAGAAAAGCTAGAAATATTTATTTTATGTTTACCGATTGTAGCTTCAATACATGCGTAATTTTAGGCTATTCATTATTTCAGCATTAAGCATTATTTCAAATTTGGTCTTGTTGATTTTAAAGATTTTTGTTCACATCTCGTAAACATGGTAACTATATATAATATTGAGGATCTGAAGGCTGGTTTATTTCAGTGACATTTCCAGTGAAGATACTGTGAACTCAGTTGGCATAGAATACTTATGAGATAGAGGAGTTAGAAACGTTGCGCTGTTTGTTTACTTGACCACATCTATCGCAAACATGAAAATTTGTTTTTCATTAGTAAAGATCAAAGACGACGCCACTTAAACCATTTATTTCAGGAAAAAAAGGAAAATCGCAAGGTGTTCCTTTATATAAAAGACAAATTTACCTCTAAGTCAGAGAAAAACTCATTAAAAAGAGTTGCGTCAAGCGCTTGTGATAACGGCTAACAACTTGAACATTCATGTGTATAATTGTGCAAAATCACTCTATGGTAGGATTTTTTTTTTCAAAGATGCAATGCAGTTAATAATCAGAGGAAATAAGCCACATCTACCAAATAATTAAAAGGGGAAATAAGTATTTCATCTTCCCGCAGAAGTAATTACGAATTGTAGTGTTTCGCGATTGAGTGCAGGCTTATTTATCGTTTAATAAAAAAGATTTGACACTACTTTGAGAAAACTCGTTTTTATAGATTTAATAAATAATAGTTCTTCAACTGAGCGTTTGATTATTTTCTTTTTTTTCTAACTTGTTCTTTTGGTTTTTTCTTTCTTTCCTTTATGCTCATATTTTGTAAAAACAAAAAGCATGTGAAACTCCATATAGAGTGAAAGCGTGACCAGGATTTTATATCTTCGTTTGCAAAAAGTCAAACTGAATTCGTGGCTATCGAGGCGATAAAATCACCACAGAGCGGAAATACTAAGGAAATACAGAGGAAATATTGCTGACAACACAATGAGTTCTCGATTTCCCTTTATATTAATCAGGGCAAACACATTAGCCGTATATCGTTGCATGAAAGAATAGATGAATCTCAAACAAAGTTGCGTGAGATTTGACAACAAGCAAACCATACGTAATTCTTAAAATCATGCTAGTTCCTTTTTCAGATGCCATTTTCATAATCTCTTTTGTTTTCTGATGTCGTTATTACTGATTTGAGCGGTGATTTTGCAGTCATTTTATTCTCCATTGTTCCATGTCATAGTCTTTCGAATCGGCCTTGGAATCGAAACTTGGATTACTCGCTCAAAATCACTCATTCAACAAAGAGTTCCATAAAAAATCATGACAAGTGTAAATTGTTATATGGGCGTGATTTTTTCTAATCATGGCTGAAGATTTCATAGCGAAGATCACGTTCTTTCTCGACTTACCGCGAACGCACAATGTAAGGAAAATGCTCCTGAAGAATTCAGAGTTGTGGGTAAAAATTTCTACCTTATCATTATTAGGAGAAAACATTCATATAAAGTGAAGCATGCTGAATCTTATCCTAAAAGAACATTTAATTTCCGCAAGGCATACTTCAGCAGTGGATTAATCAAAACCTTTTTCAAAAATTAACAGTGTATAGCTCTGCAGTGCGTTAATGACTTTTAATTTTAAGTGGGCTTTACTTTCTCCGAGTTCTTTTTTTATATATGTATAATTTAGAGAGTAAACCAAACGTGTGAAAATTTATCTTTGGAAAGAACAGTTGAAATCATTGACAACACTTGCAGCTGATATCCCGTAAAATATTTCCTTTCGAATTTAAATTAATGTTGGGAACTTTCCACGAATCCTGACACTTTTAAAAATAAACGATGTTAGATCATAGATCATAATAAAAGTCCTTGATTGCAGTTATCATTTATGAAGACTTTTCTTGTCATTATTCGTTTTTCTTTCATAGAAAACCACTAATTCCTGAAAGGGCCACTGAAATTAGTACTGGACAAAACAAAGGCTGTAAAGGTGGTGTTTGAGCTCACCACTCATTCATTCTTAGGCGCGCACGGCGATTCATCTTTAGCTAGTTCAAACGCGAAAGCAACACCCAGAACCTGATGCCATTTTTAACGCCTATATTGAAGGTGACAGTAAAAAAAAAAACATCTGTCGTTTGAATTATTAATTAAAACTTCCGATAACAACACTGCACGCTTCTCCGTATAATTCTCTGGAAGAGAACTACATCTTATCAAACTACAACAATAATCAAAAAGTTTGGGAAAAACAAACCTGGGCCCAGATCCTTATGAACACGACTGGACTGAATGAATCTCTAAAGTTTCTGCCGCAACTGGCTTCTTGTTTTTCGGAATAACTGGATATCTGCTTCAAGCATGCACCAGGGCTTGTTTTTAAAATAACTCCCTTTTTTAAGAAAGCTTGTCCGCTCCTTCGCTGGCTAAGGAGGGGCAGAGTTGAGAGGCCCTCAATGCGAGTCTCTTTCAAAGACAGACTTCTTTGATGTAAAAAACGGTAGAACAGATCATACTAATTGTTATTTACTTGATGTTCTTAGCAGGAAAATGAAATCAGAAAAAGGACAAAAACGTTATAAGTAGTATTTACACGTCACGCCGATTATTAAATTTGTCAACCAATGAACTGAAAGATTTGCTGGGAACAATACTTCATCACTACTTCGACATTCGCACGTCCGGCCGACCAGAAAAGGCTACTACTGTAGATGCGATTTTCATTACAAAGAGAAATTGTTGGAAACAAAAATATCTCGCTTCCATCAGTAAGCGATAACGTTGTCTTAGGCGGGGTGAATGAGTAGGTGATGATGTCCTTTTTATCATTATGACCGCTATTAACGATCAAGCACGTAACATGGTTGAAAATTAATAATTGGAATTCATTTGGTTGCATTGAAAAGAAAAAAAAGCCGAGCAAATAATGACGAAACTAACTGTCATTAGAACTCAGCGATTGAAATTACAAGTGCAAACAATGTATGCAGTGAAAATTACAAAGCTGAAAATGCGTTATCTTTAAAAAAAAAACTCTGGGCAAGGTTTTCAACATAATGATATCGGCAAAGAAAATGATTGTAATTTACTAAGACTATAATGAATTTATTGTGGTGAAAAAGCATATATAGCTCTCTGGTGGTCTTAATGTATATTTTTGACAGCCACTTTTCAGTGTGTACAAAGAAAACAACGGCCAAAGATTTGAAATTAAAACTAAAGATAACCGTGACAGAAATTTCAATCTCTTTATATCCTTTAGCTCTCTCAACTGATTGCCCAGCATAAATTTTTTTCAATGTTGGTGTAGGAGAATTTGGTGTTTAATCAGTAATACACATAATTGCTTGTTGACTATGCCTTTTACTGTTTGACAACTAAGGAATTGCCTTTTTGACAAACATTAAGGTACAGGACCATTTTAAACTCGAACAAGTGTTTTGTTAATGAAATTTCAGTGTTCCTCTTGGAATAGTATGCCACAGAGTCTGAATTCAAATTGAATGTGTGTTCGCACTTAACACTTGCCATGAATAATTTTCATGATTTTCGAGAACTTTTCAAGTTTTCTGGGTTTTTTTGTCTTATCACAACCGAGCGGAAAGCGAATTAGAAAAATGGCTGATTGTGCCGTAGATATAGTTTCATTTCTGCAAGGTAAATATTATTGACTTAAGTTTATTTTCATTTAGCACATATAATGAATAATTTTTTTAGTTTAAAAGTAGTCGTGCAGCTACGAGTAAGCAAAGCACAATACATCGAAAGACTTATTAATTTTTCGGAGTTTGTGCGACACAAGTAGCCTTATCTACAAGGTAAGGCTCCGACTTCACTTCTTATTAACGTTACGCGTGTACCCTATGTTATAAGTTTGCAGTCGTTATTGCGCAACATGACAAAGCGTGTGTCGATAGCACGTACACGGGATATTGATGATATGAATTGGAATAAAATGCAATGATGAAAGTATCGTTCACTTTAAAGACAGAAAAAATAAACTGTCCGGTCAATCAGCATGGGTTTCTGAATGGAGAGCTTAAATTAACATCCCGCAGGCGTCGTGCCAGGTAGTTTCACGCTGTTTTGAAGTCATCAATTAATTTCTTGCCAATATAGTGTATGAAGCACATTTATATTACTTACTAATTTTTTCTCAAGATGATTAACAGAACACGAGTGATCAGTGGGCACGGAGGAACTCGAGCTTACCTTGTTATGCCTTCTAGAGAAAAACCACGAGAGAATATAATCTATAGATACGAACCTGAACAAACATAACCGTCTTTGGTCACAGGAAGCACTATTTACCTTCCTTCAAAACCCTAACTCGATCAACCTGCACTGAGAAATTATTAATTAAAGATCCATCAATCACTCTTAGTGTTTGACCAATCACATTGGTGATAGTTCCGCAAAAACCCGAGCTCGTTCAATAAATTTATACCTTGACGCTAGAAACCATTCAAATGCAAAAACCAATTATAAGTTCCTGTTTGAGCGAATATTTACAAGTCAACCTGGAATATTTTTCCGTTGTGCAGAGTTCTCGATCGATGTGAAATTATGTTGAAATTCAAATATTGTCAGTAACTTTCAGTTCAAACTGTTCCATTTTTGCTTTATTTTCACACATTTTTCAAAACTTTAACTTTTACCAACCCAACAAAAATATGAACTCTTTCGGCAAAACACAACTACAAAGGTAGCCGTTTAAGTTACAAGTATCACCCATCTTAATTAAGAAGCACTTTACACAATAAAAGTTCATTTTCAAAGGTTCCCAAAAGGCCAACTCGTTGCCAATTTACGTAACCTGAAACTCCTCAGTTCACGGTACTCTTTCTCTTCCAAATAAATGCGCATTTGAGTTGAAAGTCCGAACTCAGTGACAATTTTTTCCACCAATCATAGTTGCATAAAGACGGCTGAGAACACAAAAACAAGGATGCAAAATGTTCATTGAGATTTTTGTGAATTCAGCTGTTCACTTAACAAATTGTAGAACCTTTTAGGATGGTAGAACAGGACTTTGTAAGGTTAAGGACTATTTATCCTTTGAAAAAAAAA
>Ga0099807_1075498_pt1 | contig 11249 bp, 4 predicted proteins | sample OrbTnscriptome_FD_81149 | JGI IMG/M metagenome (GOLD analysis project Ga0099807, IMG submission 81149) | Coral microbial communities from Puerto Morelos, Mexico - Orbicella T R A metatranscriptome (Eukaryote Community Metatranscriptome) | ecosystem: Host-associated > Invertebrates > Cnidaria >...
TTCATGCTACAAAAACCGGAAAGGCTTTTGTTCTTTATCCAAATCTTTAGTTTCCCCATTTCTGCTAAATCCCTCCTCCAAGGAGAGGCTATTATGGCCGGTAGACTCATTTTTGCGTCAAGAAATATTTCGTGGTACATTCATTCGGTTACCAGTTTAGGGAAAGTGAGAGTCGTAAATATAACGGAAACACAACTCGTCAAACCAAATTTCAGGTCATCAGTTTTAGAAATGCTTTGCCCTTTGTTATTTAATACTGAATTTGGAAGGTAAGAAGAGACCATTGAATTTCTTCAGTTAAAAGCTTGTAACGCCGATTTAAAACCACAGTGGCCATTTGAGATGAATTCAAGGCTTGAGTTAGTCTTGGAATGATGCCTAATTGCATAAGTGTTCAATTCAACAGTTTTGGGGCTTTATAATTTATCATCATAAGTGTTGCGTGCACATCGCTCTGAGTTCTTCAACAGCGCTAGCAGGAGGTCGGATTAAGAGTTTTTCTATGCAAATGCAGCGAGTGTCTTAGAAATAAAAAAATCCTTCTATTAATATTTACGGGTAAAATAGATGTCGTTCTCTTTTCGCTTTCTGGTCCTTTCTACAGACGGCTAATAAGGAGTTTTCGACGTGACAAATGCACGCAAAAATTCGGAAGCGATAAGTCTTGATAATTTAAAGACGGATTAATTTGTGGCATTGTACATTGTGGGCTGTCAAATCATCGCCTTACCGATTATCCGTTAAAAACCAAATGCCTCCTAATTCTTCCGGCATTGCACCAAAATACAAATATACGCACGAAAGGTTATCTGTAAAACTACTTCATACTGTTCAATAAAATTCTATATCCCATCTTCTGAGCCTTTTCTTTCAAGACGTGCTCGAAAAGCGAGTACGCCCAAATTAGCTCGGCCAAATTCTTTACAATTGACGGGCTTAACCTTAGAGAGAGGAATTTCACAGAGGTATAATAGCTGTTGACTTAAACCAATTGTATCGTTCTTTCAGTAGAACTTTGTTCCATGGAAGATTCTTATTCATTTTATGGCTATTTGCTGGCCAGTTTGTCTACACAAAATACACAGCCGGCCTTCCAGACGTGTAATCGTTTCACTAGTTATAACTCTCGAATCCAATAAATGTTTCGTTAGCCATTAATTTGTCTCTCGTCACTGTCAGGTGGATTCTTGAAAAGCAAACATGAGATTTCCTTCATTTGGAACTCAGCCCAAATGTTTCAAGCTTACACAACTTATGTCATGCATATGCTATGGCACAAGTCCCAAGTAACCAAGGCCAGAGCAGCTCTTACAACTAAGGCTTTAATCTTTTCCTCCTTTTAATCCCTATAACACATCAACCATGATACTTTTAACCAGCGGTTGACTAAAAGGCGCCACGCGCACGTCGTGTATTGGTATTTTAACCTGGGTTCCTCAGTTTTATTTATCTGGGCAACTTTCAATTAATAATGCTAAATCACCACCACAGTCCAATTTCTTCTTCTCTTTCGCAGCCATTTTACTTTGTGCTGCGTCCCACTCGCAAAATTGACTTAGACTTACAGCTAACTAGAGATTTTCGATCCAAGTTCCCCAAACTGCGGTGAATTTAGAAGCCAGGAAAAATCGAGACACATTGAGAAAGCATCACAGTGTATGTTTGATAATTAAATTTACACGATTTCTTTGTTGTGATTTACCATACAGTACTAACAGATGGATTTCCTTTTTTTTGTCGAAACCGAATGCCGGGAATCCTTCTTAGTTTCTGCTAACTTTAACAGGTTCTAGATAGACTAATAAAGGCAGGCGCGGCGATTTGCAGAGGCCTGGATCGAGCCTAGCCTCGATGAAGGACTTGGGGGTTACCCTAAAAACACACCCTTTTTTCAAACTTTTCTCGTGGTAAGATTCAATTCCAAACCATGGCAAAGTATAAATTTTTAGAAAGCTTAAAGAACAAAGATTATGAAAACATATATATTTTTGGATCCTAGAACTGTATTGTAGCCTGACACCGGCCGATTAAATCTGCCACCTGTACCTGTTGGGGAATGCCAGGGCTTCTCTGAGAAAAGATAACTCCTACAAGAACCGATCAAAAAGAATAATTTTTACATTTTTTAAAAGAAAACAAATAGCTCACTTTGTTAAGCAGAGCAGTTTTTGAAAAGTTTAAAACCGGCATGAAATGGTGACCAGTTAAATCTGATACAGAAAATCCAGAATACGTTTCAATGCATAACTTCGACACAATGATCTGGATGGAAAAGTTCTTTGCTTAAAACACAATACTTACTCAAAACAACAAATCCTGAAAATTTCAGCTCAATTGGACAAAACCTTCTCAAAATACCTTTTCTCAGAGGCAAAAATAACTCGTTTTGAGAAAGCGAGCTTTGAACTTACAGTAACAGAAATTCTAAAAATAAAACTTCAATACCGTATGATTCAAATTCCGATAAAAAACAAAACTTCGAAATTTTTTTACAGAATTTGAGGTTAACCCCCCGCCTTAACTTAAACAAAAGTCTCTCTCTCCAAAAGTGAATTTACAGACCAGCTGAGAAAGCTGCTGGCTGGAGTAAACTAGTAATGACCTAACATCACGTCCACAGGAGACAAAAGACGAGGCAAAAATCCTGGTCTCTGTGTGTTCAATAAAAACCGAGATAAACTCGCACGATGTGGGCCACTTCAGACTTGGTACAGACTTAATCTTTTATAAAACAAAAATGTAAAAATGTCTACTGAACATTGCAGTTAAGGTTGTTGTGTGCATATCACAGCAGTTCCGGTTTACTGATCAGGTCTGGGTTTCCATAGATAAACTTAAACACTTACGGCTGAGTTTGTTCACGACGACGCAAGCAAGGTTTACCATCCCATTTTACTAACGCCGCAAAACAAACGCAAAACAACTGAAGCCGATTATGACTCAAAAAAATAAGACAATGTCCACGGATAATCTTGATCAGGAGAAAAAAAAATTGTGTTTGGTTTTGGCTGAGTTAGGTCGAGACGAATAAACAAGGTTAAGCTTGCGTGCTCCTCGCCTAGTCTTGCTCCTTTATCGGCGATCTTAGAGTCCTTGTAGCTGTCGTTCGCTATTTAAGGGCTACCATCACTATTCTTGATTGTTTGAGGGGTCTTTTTTTGTGACGGATAGCGATGACAGCCTTAGGTATTAGCAGATCTTTCTATCTAAAATGCGCACGTATTTCAATCTAAGAAAGGCTTAAGCGAACATGACAGTACGCGCACACCGGGTATGAGAATTGCCAAAATGCGACGCCTGTTGCATGAGCTATTTCATACGTCGCCCTTTTTCGAGAATACTTTTTCCTTTATTTCCCATTTTTCGTTGAAAATGACAGGTAGATTTTAACATTACCGCAATATGTAACTTTAATGAGACCTCTGGCCGCCATGTCGTGCGTGGTTTTAGAAAGTGCCCTTGTTTAATTAAAATGCGAACTTTGGCAAAGTCTCATTGTTTACCATACCAGTGAAAGACTTTTTTCTCTTGAATTATGGATGACACTAATTATTTATTTTAATTATATATATCAATTTAATTATCGCCAGTAACAAGTCCAGACTGAGTTATCAAACACTCGTGCGTCTCGCGGATTAATTAACCCGCGAGCACTCCCCACGCCCCCGTATAGACTTCGGACCATGCATTGGCAACCGATATTGCACGCTCACGAGAAATCGCCGCATAGATAGTTACTTCTAACGATCAGATGATAGAAACGAATGTGTCAAACTAATTTTATATTTAGATATGGGGTTAATTAAACTTGTTCTTCCTCTTTTCACACCTTTGAATGAGTGTGAATCTGCCTCTCCTACAGACGGAGAGTGGAAACGGTCACGCCTCTTTTACTAATCATGTTTTATTGCTGTCAGGCATCACTTAGATAACTTAGTATGTAACATTTTAGAGATATTTGCACGATAAGAGTAAGATAAATATGGACGTGCGTGGAGGGGTTGAAAGAAATGGCTGAAAAAAAGCAGATTTGAGCTTTCTTCAGTTGAAATTCAAAAAAAGTATAAATGGGAAATGCCATCTCAGAATTAAAGTATAAAAAAAACACAGAATGTCACAATTATAAACTAAACTGTGGTATCTAAAAGATAGTAATGCTGTGGCACATTCTGTTGATCGTGGCATATTTAACGCAGTGATTCATCTTTGTGCGCGTTCCAAGACTTAAATTAACCTTTATTTCTTAAAGTAGTGTCAAATCGTGGTGTGTAACTTAAAATGTTTTTGAATGCATCAACTTCATGCATGATGACCATCGACGGCGAGGTACGCGTGACAAGGGATCGAGACAAAAAAGCACATAGTGATCTGAACTATGTTTGGACATAAAACGATACACATCAACCTCCCCTTTACCAGATCGCGAAAATCGAAAGATGTGGAAATTGTTGGAGCAGAAATTTAACTCATAAATTCTGTAGAATGTTGACAGACTGTGTCGAGGACGTGTCCATCGCGATGTGTGAAAATGCTAAAGCTTAAGCTTAAATTCATGTTTGGATGAAAAGGAATAGATGGCGACATATATGAAATTAGCGTGATCTACGGTTTTTGTTTGTTTTAATTATTCTACAGGCTTCAGTAACGACGATTTCTCTTCATTTAAGAATTCGACCAAGGAGGCAAGACTGCAAGAAATGACATACTAAGTTTATGATTAACATGTCGCAATTAATCGTCCAGATTTACAAACTTTCACATACTGCATTAGGAACAAAAGGAAGAGTTGTCAAAGTCAAGCACGATCTCCTTCACATCGCTTTACAGGTAAATCAGAGCAACCTTTCTCACTGAAAAGGACGACGGCTCGACCAGTGTGACATCCCAGTGTTGTTTGTGGTGCATTGCACTCTGGTAAAAATTGGCGCAGTGCACTCTGGTTATATGCAATGCATTCTGGTCAAAAGTGATGAATTCGAGAATTCGTACCCCCTTCTTTGTATTCTTCTTAAATCCTGATTATGTTGATGCTCGCTCGCTATGCAGCAACTACGCATTTCAAAAGGCTCAAATATGCATTAAAAGCGACTGAATAAAGTACATAAGCAGCAAAATTCCACGCCGGTAAGATCTAAAAGCTGGCACAATTTGTTTCGAAAGTGAAAACAGATTCTTAGCATTAAATAAGCTTAGCACTTCAATTTAGTCTGTTACCTTTCATTTGGGTCTTGCTCTGTGATATTTCAGTGAACTTTATCGATTCTGACCAACGCAGTTGTTGTTTGATGATGACCGACAATCTCGTTTACAAAATGCTTTACTTGACTTGCACAAGGCATATAATTTTCAGCAACGCTACGTACTACCTTGGATCTTCCTGTAGACCTTTCTCGTTTGTCATAATTTTCCAGAATATAAACGGAATATAAACGACTTTTATAGAGGTGTTTTAGTGCCCCGCAAGGAATATTTCAAACGAAAACTGTCTCGCCCGCTTTCCACACTTGTTAAACTTGTTTCATTCAACTCAAAAGGTGAACGCCGCGCCAGAAATTTTCCCGTCTTTTCCAACCATCACTTCATTTACATCAAACTGAAGTCTCCACATCATACAGTCGACTGAAGAATTTAAAGAAGCCCACTCACGGTATTTGAGTCATTTTGGCCACTCACAAAATTGCCTTCAAACTGAAGGAAATTTGAAAATAGCAGTTACCTAAGATCGAAAAACACCAAAGAGTTAATAATAAACCACAAAGAAAGAGGGATGGTGGAGGATGGAGAAGATTAACATGGATTGCAAACGACCAACCTGACTTTTCAAGATGGGCAAAGCGTGATGTGGCTCCTTTAACAGACATGATTATGGCAAACTCCCCTCGTTTGTTATTTATCAAACCTCGTATACAACGAGGATTCATGGATTAACTGTCCTCCGCACTTTATATTCTTGACCCATGCAAAGAGATGAAGAAATAAAAATCAAGACGGTGAACCGCCGGGACTCCATTTTCCTTTTAGCGCTACTATTGATCGGAATCTCATTTCTCTATAGAATACTTAAACAAAAAGAAACACACTTGTTATGAGAATATACTGTGTGATTGTACGAATCTGTTCTCACACCCCATCGATTTTCCCCAGGGTTTAATACGTTCTGGCTTAAAAAAAGGAAACCCGATCTGTTACCAGCCCTTGTAGATATAGATTGAAAGGAAGGAAAAAATTAACGAGAGAACTTGTTTGTTTATTTGTCTCATCCGATTGACTATTCATGGACTGCTCATACCCGGGGTACTCACCGATATTTTATGTGGGGATGTGAGGGTAGTTTTTTGAAATGGAGAATGTTTATCTTCGGCTAACCAGAGGAAGAACTTAAACCTTTGTGAAGGGCCGTAAATTTCTCGATGAAATGAGGAAAACAAATTGCCGGTTTAATTAAACATCATACCTAATTCCAGGCCAGAGTGTAAAACTCGTACCCTATTTCAGACCAAAATAGTGAAAAAAATGTATGCCTTTTTTAGACCTACCAAAAACAGCTTAAACATTTTGGCACATTCCAATTTAGCTTTTAAAGAGAGTAGCCCTTTGTACATCCCTTTTACTGTAATCTGTCTACGAAAAAAATACGCGACAACTTTGCCGAGTAACAAAAGAGTACGCTTTATTTATTGCTTCCACGGTTGGAACCGAAAGCGCTTCGGTTTGTAAAAGTCAAAGCCGCCATGTTGTTTGTTTTTTTTCCTCTTAGCAATCGGTCTTGCGCGTGCTGAAGAAACACGTGCACTCACTGCGCTGTGAAATCTAATTAATTATTCATGTAGCGTACGTGCTTGGCGAACAAAACAGCTGTCCTGTGCATTGATTTATAATTCCATTTAGATCACCCTGCAGGTTTTATGTTTTGTCCGTACCAAGTCAACCAGAAATTCAGATCTCGAGGTTTATATATAGAAATAAAGGTTAAATGGTTGAGGAAAGGCTCACTAAAGACGCAGGAAGTCAAACTGTTTTTCAATTCCGATCTCCACTTGAATTTTTAGTCTGATATCAGTATTAAGCAAGCAAACGAACTGAGCCATAGAATTGGGCAATTGTCTCTCCGGAACATATAATTTATAATATAGTTTATTGTTTACTTAATCAAGGGTTACCTTTCACTCAAACTCTTAAAATCTGCTGAGTATAAACATTTTAGCCCAATTCGCCTTGAGTTTTCGACAGACAAAGAAACTTAGACAGAAACCGAACAGAAAACCTGACGAATTTGCGAATTCCGCATGAAAACAAACACGATCACAATCTGCATAAGGAAAATTGGCTGTATCTCGCGTGTGTGCAGATTTCGGAAGTATTTCGGTCGTGGAGTTGCATAACGATCTATCGCGTGTTCCAATAGGCTCGGCCGATCAGAAACTTAGCATGATAATTGACATTAGTTATATAACATTTTGCCTGTTGTCCTTCGCATTCTGTCAATCATGGTATTGTTAAAATCGCTTTGCGCACGCTCAATGGCTTGTTTTTCTGAATGACATAATCGCGTGTCAAAGGTTTAAGTTCAATGCATTCCGTCTTGTGTGCACTTTCAAAGGACGACTGAACATCGCTTCGTTTAGTCTGAAGGAAATCTCGAAGGTTTAGAACTCGTTATTACAAGCAAGCAACGTGGAATAGTTCTAATGGAAGAGGAGGGTTCGCGGGGACTGAGGCGTTCGCGGAAACGTTCGCGGAGCGTAAGTTCGGATGACTCAACCTCGTCGAATTCGGAAAGATCTAAAGAAAAAACAACGAACGGATTTTGCAATGGCTCGCGCAAGTTGAGCGAAGATCCAGCTGTTTATGCTCGACGAATCCCTTATTTCGGCGAGAATTCGATCAACGATATCTTGAAAGTGGTTTCTCTTCAGTCGTTTTCGAATCCCCGCTTGTCGTTATTGAACGAAGGCGAACGTGATAGCCACAAGATGGCCAAAGGAGAGTCAGATTGCCAGTCTGACTCGAGTGAAGAATTACCTCGTAAAGAGCGCTCCAGCTCATCTAGCGAAGATACAGTCGCGCCTTCTGGACATTCACATCTCGCTTTCCCGTCAGGTAAATCTCGTGGCAGACGAGGAGATTTGAAGAATGGTAACTTAAGCGAAGGAGTTGGAAAAGATCAAAGATATTGGGAGAAAAGACAACGGAATAATGCTTCCGCTAAGCGCTCCAGGGACGCGAGGCGCGTACGAGAACTTGAAACTCAGATACGCGCTGAATATCTGGAGGACGAGAACTACCGTGTGAAGGTTGAAAACGAAGTTTTACGCGAAGAGAACGCTCGATTGCTCAAAACCATCGAAAGATTAAAGAATGCCAGCAACAAAGATTGAATTGACCTCAACAGAAATAAGACTATATTTTGTACGTCGTTCGCATTCCACCAGGCTAAAAGAATTGACTTAAATTGATTAACAGTCGAACGATTGTATCGTTTGACTTCGTAATACTTTCGTGGAGTCTTTCACGACAGACAAGTATTATAATACGTTCAATTGTACATGTTTAGTTCGCGAGCAGGGTGTGTGACGCAACACGTCCAACGCCTCTACTACCTTCCCGCCGAGTTGAATATATTATTATGTGTTCGCAGTCATGGTTGGCGATTTCGCTATCCGATTACAACCTCTGATGTGCCCACCTCCTATCAAATGTAATATTTTACGCTGGTTCAGTTGTGTTAAGAGAAATATCTGGTAAGGTCCAACAAATGTTACGCATTTTTCAGTGACTCGAAATGAATTTCGAAACCGTCTACTCACGCAGTGGTCTCGTGCAGTCGCAAATCGCGTGATGGCGAAAATGCCCGTGTACATTTCGGGCAGACAACCTGATAGAGGCACGTGCGTAGCTGAAAATATTAGCTTCCCAGAAACCGTCAATATATAAGATGGACACCACTTTGATATAGGACGCAAGTTTACCTGTCTGAAAAGGAGAGGACAAAGCTTAGCACCTGGGAAATGCTTTACACTCCAAATAATTTGCATTTTCTCGAAGAGATACTTAAACAGTCGGTCTGCTATTTTTTGTGAGATAACACAAGTGTTTAAGACATCACTGTGTATCAAATATGCAGTTTATGAAAGCTAAAGCTCATTAAAAAAAATATACAGGCAAAGAAAAGTTATTCCGAGAGAACTGTTGATATGTAAGCTTTGAGTTTATTGTTCAACATTTTTGATGAAAAACAGCTGTGACGAAGTGTGGCCTTTGAATTTCATGCACAGAAAACTGTTGTCTTTATAATTTACAGTGTACATAACTTCAACACTCTGGGAACTTCTATTGTCACTTAAAATATATCTGAAATTGGGGAGACAGAGTCCTGTTGTCTTGTGAAATTAGATGCTTTAAATATCACACAATTATGCTTTGTTGATACTGCAGCATTGTATTTCATCACTCAAGCAAAGAGTTGTGAAATTTTTCCCTCAATCTCCAGTTCTAAGGAATAGATTGGAATCTGCCAGAAAAATAATAGTAAATTATACGTAGCTACTTTAAAATTTGATTGTCATAGACTCAACAAGGAAAGTTTTAAATGGGCTTTTAGTGTTTTGAACATAACTTGCCCTGTTTGTTACATGTAGTAGAAATAACTATGTTATGTGGTTTGTTCAAATCAAAAATCTGATACCACACTAAGATGGTTGTCTCTTGGAGAACTTCCAATAAAATAGTTGCAGCTTTAGTTCAATGTTTACTCTACCATAACACATCACTGAAACTCACACATTCAGGGTGCGACAGCACATCACGACAATTTGAAATAACCAAGTAAACAAGCTGAGTAGAATTAAACTTGTGAAACTTTCCACTAGTCTTGGCATATTTTAATGAATCTTCAGTGTTTTTTTCCTAATCATGGTGCTGAAAAAAACTGTACATATATCAGTCCTCTACCGCTACAATAATAAGTTACTCTGAGATAACTTGGTTATGTCTTGTTTGTAATGATATTAACATCAACATTGTACTTAAATAACCTGACAGCAGACATCTAGCTGAGAAATGTTATGCCCAGTGTGAGCACCTCAAAAGTGAAGTGAACAAATGTTGAAATAAAGTTACAAAGTCACCTCAAATGTTACTTTTCTTTACTTGCAAATGTAGCGATATTCGAGGATTCTGAAATTTTCAATTTTGTGATCAAAGTTTTCCTGAGTGAAGTATTTTTTAACTAGCCTGAGGAAAATCGACAGCATTGAATAAAACATCTCATTAAGTTAGCAAATTTAAGCTAACTTCCACTTTCACGAAAGAAATCTATGTGTGAACACTGCTTACATGAAAGCAATTGAATACTACTTTTATGCAGTACTGTTTTTCTGTTGTTTTCATCAAAAAAAAATATTACTCAAGAATTTTTTTTCAGGTTTGAACTTGTGTGGTTTTGGAATGAAGGGGTGTATAATAATTTTCCCCAAAACCTGAGCTCCAAGAGCCGAGCTTGGTGCAAAGCAATGAGTTAAAAAACCAAGTGCATAGAACACAAAGAAGTGGAACACAGCTTCAACACTCAGGCTGGGACTAATGGCACCTGGGAAGGGCTCTAAGAGAGCTTTAATGTTCATAAAATATAAATAACCTTACTGTGCTTAAAGAAGGGAGGCACCTGTGTCTCTGTATCTATTATACTGAGACTACAGCTGTCAGACCAATCTTAAGGGTTTAGCTGGTGGGAATTTTTCAGCTGAGATTAACACCTTTTGATCGCCTGATTTCAATAAAACCTGCAGGCTGACCAGGACCTAGGCCAATTTCAACCCACACACTCCAGCTGTCTTTTGATTACAAGTGGGCATAGAATATTTTTATATTTGCCTCTGGCTGCACTGCACAACAAAACTAGACAATTATAAACTTGCCACCAGACCAAGGTGTCAAAGTTGTTCAGACAAATAAAATTCAAGCTGTTATAATCACTTAACCAAACTGACCTCAGGGACAGCAGCGATTTGGAAAGATAACAATGTTCTAATTAACCTAAAAGGATTTTAATTTGGCTAGCCTTCTAGGGACAGATACCAAAACTTGTGATGAGCTCAATAGCCACAGACACAACAAGTTAGGGCAATTCCCCCAATATTATTTTTTCATTGTATTGTATTTGCTATTTCTCAATATAGTCAAAAAAATATTTTCAGTAAAATGCCCTGTTCGCATTCTTCAAAACTTTTTCACCCCTTGAAGAAAAACAT
>Ga0099807_1042079_pt1 | contig 11197 bp, 2 predicted proteins | sample OrbTnscriptome_FD_81149 | JGI IMG/M metagenome (GOLD analysis project Ga0099807, IMG submission 81149) | Coral microbial communities from Puerto Morelos, Mexico - Orbicella T R A metatranscriptome (Eukaryote Community Metatranscriptome) | ecosystem: Host-associated > Invertebrates > Cnidaria >...
GAGACCCCCCCCCCCCCCCCCCCTTTCCCCTGCTTTTCAACTCCCCGCCACCCCAATTTTGCCTCCAAAATGCCCCAAGAAAAGTCCCACTTCTCAGTAGGCAAAGTGGTTGCTATGATGATGAAAATGATGATGATGATGATGGCGATGATGATGACAATGCCCCATTCAAATACCGTAAATCCTTGAATTAGCGCCTCCCCTCAAATAAGCCCCCCCTTGGAATAAGCTCCCCTCCTATCAGCCAAAACTTAGAATAAACGCCTCTTCTCGAATAAGTGCCCCGTCACATTTTTCTATGTAGTATAAAATTAAATTGACTTTTGATAGTTGCTACTTTTATCAAGGCTGTAACTTCCATTTTGTTGATAGAACAATAATTATTCAGTATCTTACACGTCAAACCAAAATCAAAGTTATCACTCTAACCAATCATGAAGGACACAGACAGTAAACCAATCAAAATTTGAAGTAATTACATGTAGCTGATGCAAAGCACAAGGAAACAAGTGTGAGTGAGTCATGATTGGTTTTGGATTTACTTCTGTTAAGATGAAAAGGCAGTACAAGTTTTTTTTAAGCTAATTGGTAGCATAGTTGATGCAAAACTGATTATTTTTTGACACTGAATTGAAAACCACTCTATGATATGATTTTCAAAATTTGATAATTTGTTCCTTGAATTAATCTGAAATGTCAGTCATGTCATCTCCCGCCTTGAGCATCCCCAGGGAAGAGACTCTCTCACATGTGGGTAACGCTGTGGGTGGGAGTTGACTGACATTTCAAGCTATCCAGTTGGCATGCAGTACATTTGGTTGGTATCGATAAATTTTAAATCAGAAGTCTATATACTAGTTTGGGCCATAAACGATGTATTGCCGGTTTTCACATGACGTCACTAAAATTCAAGCTACAAAACTATTGATCCTCCTGACATTTTACTTCCATGATGTATAAGAGCAGCTGAAAACTGATATTCATACTAATCTTTGCTCCGATTGGGTTCTTGGTTTTGTGATAGACTACGTTTGAATTTCTAAGCTTTTGCGTGACGCAGCATTTACAAAATGTGACTTAATTCAGGTAATTTGGCTATCTGAACAGTTCTTGTATTAGAAAAAGTATTATTTTAATGTTTCTGAGTTCCTTGAGAGATAAATTCACACTTTTGTAGCAAAATTCAGTGACAGATGTTTCTGTTGGTTTCCGGCCACCATGTTGGTGCCCATCCGGATGGGCACCAGCATGGCATCACCAAACAAACCTCTATAAATTTGGGTTAAAAGTTTCTCCGCACATCTTGCATGAGAAAAATTGCTGTGACCTGAATCTTGGCAAGAGTCTTTGCATATTTACTCTCTTTCTTTTCTCAGATTCTGAACTTTATCTATTGAACGGTTTTGATTTTGATTTTGATCTATTTTGAATGGCGTGACACTGAAAACCAGCAATAGAATTAAAAACTATAACCTTTTTTTCTAGCACTGTTTTAATTCAATCTTATCTTCTGAGATATTTCTATGCTAGCAAATCTTTATACTGACAAAGATCCTTATAAATAAATATATTCTATTACTCAAAAATATCTTGTGTAATTGGCAGGACACTCCACAAATTTATCATAAACATTTTTCCCTTTTGGTGCGTCTTCCTTCTTTATTCAAGGGAAATGTCCACATAATAGCTTGCTAGGACGATGGTGCTAGTGGTACCTTTTAGGGGTTAAAAAAGCAGTTTTGTTACCTCTTTTTAGGGTGTTCAGCTTCAAAAGGTCTACAAAGGGAACTTTTGTGGTACCTTTTAGGGTATTGAGCCAAAGAATATGACAGGAGATAACATGGTGTATTAGAATTGATACCTCTTGCCCAGAAAACAGGATCCAGTACCTCTTTTCAAAATTTCTGAGAGCACCACTGTGCTTTTTATATGGGAGTCCTCCCTGGGGGGAAAATACTAATAGACCAACAATGAATATGGATGGCCAGCAATGTGGAGGGTCATAATGGATTACAAATGATTAACTAGGAAAATATGAAATTTGTTGTTTTGAATTTTACAAACTGACATTGGAATTTTCATACCTGAATGGTCAAAAATTATGAAGTCTAGCAAAGCTTTGGTTGCACAAACTGTTTCTTAAAAGACTAACATCCTAATGTTATTTATCTGTAACTTTCTTTATTATTTACAAGCATTTAATCTTTTGTAAATTAGATTCCCTTTATATGAAAGGTTTGTGTAAGCCTTTTTTAATCAGGACGAGCCGTGCGCGTTGCGTGATGGTTGCGTGACCAATGTTTTTTACAGTACAGTTTCGGCTTCTCCATCTTCGCAAAGTAGCTCATCAGTCACGGTTTTAAACTCGTCGGATTCGCCATTTATAAAAAGACGACAAACGTCTCCATTTGGCTTAGACTTACTCTTAACATCATCTTCTCTGGGAATGTAGTTCTTTCTATTTGGAAGAAAGCGTTTGTGCTTCTCTCGCGCTTTTTTGCTCGCCATTACTTTGAAATCAAGGGAGTCTCTTCCTTCAGAGAAAGGAGCGATTAGGGAAGGCAAACTGAGAGATTCGCATCTGTAATAACTAGGGTTCCGCTGTCGTTTGACCGGCCTGTTGTCATTCACATCCAGACCACTAGACGCTAGGCGTTCATCACCAGCGATCACTTCAGCTATGCCAGTTTTTCTCTTGCGAGCAACGTTATCATTTTGATAATTCTGGTACTGTGGGTTATTCACTTTGTTAAGTATCCGATTCTTTCCTTTTTCGCCTGTTTGGCTTCTGCCATTGTTTGATAAGTGTCCGCGAAGAACTCTCAGCAAGATGTCTTTATTAGTTTTAGTGAAGTTATTTCCGCAGTGTTGGCAGGTTATGCCCAGTTCCGAGTCACTCCCTGGAAAGCTGTGCATTTTAGGGTTTGACCCGCTCTCAGTTTCACCAAGAAAGTCATCTTTATTCAAGGTACAAGTGGTAGAGTTGTCATTATCACAACGACCCTTATACGTCGTATAACCCTCTTCGCAGTTAGCTTTCTCTTCCAATCTGTCTTCCATGGTTGAAAACAATAAAACATCATTTTCGTGATAATCGCAGTCACCTTCTTCCACATCCAAACTGCCAGTGGATTTATCACGGTCGTAAAGTTGCGGTTTCAGCTGTTCTAAGCCTCTGACGAGTTCTTGACTTTCAAACACGGCGTCGTCGCTGTCACCAGTTGTCTCCAGCACCTGCTCGAGCTCGCAGTCTTCCTCGATCATATCCATGGATGCAGGGTATTGCACATTTGCAGCACTAGCTCGCCGACGGGCCGGAAACGTCCTCGGGTTCCGCTCGGAGCTGCGCTTGGGACTCGACCGAGCTCTCGACAACATGTCCGGACTGAGGGAAAAGGATCGTTTGGTTTTCTTGAACTTCGGTACGTCTTCGCTGTTTCCGCCCTCGCCATCCGTTCTGGTTATTTCGATACTAGGCAAAGAGTGGATTCGTTGTTGCCTGCCTTCTTTTACTCTCTCCGCGTTGGAATCGACGCTCAAACGTCGCACAAAGGACGCTGAAGGAGAGATGGTTCCTAGACGAATCGTCGAGGATCGCGGTTGCATGGGAACATTTTTCTCGGGCCTCCACAGAATTATGTACAGTTTAGGTACAAACATACAACAGAGAGTTGCAGAACCGCCTATGATAAACACAAAACAGGTGATGGTAGTCCTGTAGATTCCTTGTGTTCCAATGTACGTTGGAATGAAGATAGTGACAACGATGCAAGTTATGACCATAGTGAAGGTGATAAACTTAGTTTCGTTGTAATTTTCAGGCAGTTTCCGTGTTCGGAATGCCTGATAGGTGCAAGTTAATGCAAGGCCTGCATTGTACACCCACCAAATCGCCGTGCAAATGTTAGGTAGGCCTATGCACTGTTTCCAGACCTCCTTTTTGGTTTCCGAGATCAAGAGGCGGCTTCCTGTCTCGCTGAATAGAACGCAGCCTCCTCCAATGAGGCACTCTACAACGGCTAGGCAAATCACCATCAAGAGCTGCCACTTCTTGGACAAAAAGCTAGGTGTGCCAGTTTTCAAGAGTTTGCGGTTGAAAATCCTTGAGATGCGGTTTGTCTTTGTTAAAAGCGTCCCCGCTATGAGCGACGGACACAGTCCAGTCACAAAAGGAATAGCGCGACAGACCTGGTCTGTTCTATCCACAAGGAAGACGATTGGAGTAACGTAACACCAAGCGATACCAACTAACAGAATGTAACACAGTTCCTTGCTGGAAGCTCTAACCACTGGAGTCTGACGGTAGATGTAGTAGACAGTAAAGGTGCAAATGACAGCCAGGATTCCTGCCCCTGATATACAGATGATTATTACACCTAGGGTGTCACGCCAGTGTAAAGATGTGGGTTCTATCGGCTCGCAGCGCGAGTGATTATGATTGGCCCAGTCTCCTCGCGGGCATGGCGTACAATCGTCCATGTTGGTTTGGTTCGTGATAGCATTTCCACTACAAGGTCGGCATTCCCAGCAACATTTTGCGTGGTTCTTCTCAGGGTTCTTGTGAAAACCAGGCGGACAGGCTTTGCTGCACGTGGAGAAAGGGATGCCTTTTTCCGTGTGGTTCTTCAGATTATCTTTAACCATTTTCATAATTTTCATGTCCAAATCAAGACAGGAACTTTTCGATGCATTCGTGCCAAACACATCACACTCTTTGGCACCCCATTTGCCAGCTTTCACGACCTCGTAATTACCGCCTCCCAGCTGCAGATGGCGAATATCGTAAACGCCAATGGCATCGCCAAGCTCATTAAAAGAAAAGTATTCTCTAGACTTTCCCGGAAAACGCACGCTCTCCAAGTAGTTGAGAAAGCCTTGCTGTTTTACTTTCTGTGAAATTTTCGATGAGCAGTCTTTGCGAGACTGACAGCCGAGCATGTTATGTAATGCATAAGCGATTGCTAAGACTGCGTCCATAACATACTGTGCTTTGGGATAATGTCTGAATGTCTGGCGGTAGAAGGCTGGATTGTGCGCCACTTTTAAATACTCATATTCCCGCATCCAAGGATTTCGCTTGCGTCTTTTGTCATTAAAATTCGTGAAGTACTTGTCAAACTCTTGAATATGCACAACTTCGGGCACCACACCAAACATACCTCGTAGAATGTCCTCGTTGCCTTTCAAGACTTGTTTGGAATCAGCCCATGCATCTGAACCAACCCAGACGTACTTTTCCTTTGCCATATACTTGTGCTGACGGAATTTGTTGATCAGTATGTCGGCATCGTGTAGCTGAGCAAAGAGAATCACAACTCTTGCCTTAGGATTGGCTTTCATTTTTCCAAAGATCTTCTCGAATTCCTGATCTGTTGATCGCTTGGTAAACCTCTCGTCTACAGGAATACAGACATCGTAGCTATTTCCAAAGCTGGCGAGTGCATGTTTGAACGCTTCAATGCCCGACCGCCCGTACTCGCTGTCCGAAGCCAGTGTGATGACATAGTTCCATTTCATAGCGCGAACCAGATCCGCCATGACTTTTGCCTGCAGCATGTCATTGGGTACTGTCCTCAAGAAGTAACGGAATCTGACTTGGTTACTTAACAAACTGCTGGTCGATGCGTAACTCACCACTGGTACATAAAACAATCCGCATAGGTTCGTAACTGCCATCGACACGCCACTGTACGCCGCACCGACGACGGCAACGGTCTGTAGTTGTTCGTCGGGCGGCTTCGTGCCCGAGCATTCTTGTACGTGAGCGTTGCGAATGAACGAGAAATTCAGCGACTCGCGAACAGCGTAGTCTCCGCTACCACAAGTGTCCTTAATGTCCATGCCAATGGTAATGTTTGGTAACACGATGTCTTTAAGTGGCCCTTCGTTTATCATATCCATAGTAAAAAGCATCGCTTCGACGGCTTCAAAGCCGCGGGTGTTTAACAATCCTTGGCAAGTGAACGAATTTGGATTTTGCTGTTCTTCGGCTTCAGTTGGGGAGAAATGAACGGGTGACAGGCCACCAATGATGAAGTCTCCTTTTGTGAACACATAGCTTAAGCTTTCGCTTTTTCCTTTGTAGTTCTGTACAAGGTCGACTTGGCTCACAGACCAGATAAACCACAAGATTATGAAAGCTGTCGAGTTTTTCTTCATTATAGCTGCAGTTATGCACAGGATCGATCGTTGTCGCTCTAACATGGGACTGGAATCAGATGTTCTGTTATGGTAGTTTCTGTCCAGGCAAGCAAACCATAGTGTTGTTCTGAGTGTATCGTGCCGACCAAACTTAGGCCCTGGTAATTAAAACAAAGCATGGAAATGCAATAAACAGGACATCCATATGTCATATTGAGTGTTCAAAGGTCCCTGAAATAACAACAGCAGACGGTTTTATGACTTAGCGTAGATTGGTTGAAGAACAATGGGGGCTTGAGGACTAAAAAAGGACCATTCTAACAATTCCCACAGGAAACCATTTTTAATTTAACAAGGTTTTCCGAACGAAACAAACTGAACGGTACTATGGAGACTAACTAAAAATTGCAATCTTAAGAGGGTCAAAAAGGGTGTGAAACGCTCTTAGACCCTGGTAAAAAGTTTAAAGAAAGTCGGTCGCAGTTGTTGTAATGGTTAACGAGGGCAAAGTTTTCGCGCAATCTTTGTTTGACCGATTTGTATTGCTGACAATGTTCCAATTGTCTGTACTTTTTGTATTCACTCTTCACGTTTTATAATTAGGAGGGGTAATTGATAAAATTAATGCTTTGCTCAGATCAAGCCTTAAGGTTGGTTCTTAGAAGTCAGTGTGGTATGTATGCAATGTGATACTCAGAATGTCTTAACAGCGTTCGCGCGGGCGGGCGTTCAGCGCTGCACCGTTCAATAATCACGTTTCCAAAACAAAACAGTGAACAATTGACAAGAAGTAATCACTCTCTTAGGAACAAAACAAAACCTAAAACAGGCCTGAGTATTTAAATGTCATTTATACAGACATAAGGCAAACCTTAGTGACACAAGCTTGAATTCTCCGCCGAGAAAATCCACGTTAAATCCAATTAGCACCGCGATAACATCTCATCGCTTTAGTGAGATGCTGAAATCCTTTTAACGGTTCGCGGAAACATCTGCTGTCGCTATTTTCAGTGAAAATACCATGCGCGTTTATTAATGAAGAATGCAGATTAAAATAGCTTTTCAAGTACGCACTCTGCGTATTAAAAGCCTTTTGTTCTAAAAGCGAGAAGCGGAAAGGGGAAGCGGAAAACAAAGCGAACGAAAAATTAGCTGTTCTGACACTTTTGAGTGTGTTGCTTTTACGCCTCTTTTCACTGACACAAAAGGAAGTGAAACTACACGAAGTTTAAAGCTTCTTTTGCGAATAAGGCTAAAGCTTCCCGTGTTCAATATGCCAGAATTTAAGATCATTCTGCTGTCTGTCAGTCGATAACTGAGACAACTGGTCGCATTTAAAAAAAATTCTTCGACTCGATCGAGACTTAACAACGAGAAACGAAGTCAGTGTCAAAATGTGCTTGTTGCAGTTGCTCTTTAAAATAATAGGTTGCTTGGTTGGATAAGTAACGTTTAAAGCCTTTTTAGACGGCTGGAAGAGCCTAGCAACTTAACTATGTAAAACGGAAGTTTTGAAATGAGATTATTGGGTTGGAACTGTTAAACTTTCAGTCGAAAGGCGCTGGAAAGACGTTAACTTTATTTGCTTGAAACACCACCTGTATACGTAACAAATTTTCAGTCTTCTTTAGTTCATAACGCGGCATAATGGCCGAGGCTCCGTCACGATGTAGAAAAACACTTTTGTTGCCTGCGAACAGACATCATAAGCTTATTTCACGAGCTTCCTGTGTCGGAAAAGGCACGAACGATGACCAGTGTTAAACTAAAAGCACACTCGTTGCCCCTCAATTGATTAAACAGCAGCACAATTTTACCTGATCTCGAGAAGTCCCCGTACTCTCGATCATATAAAAACCAACCTTAAGGCTGTAATTTTAACGACGTCGATTTTTCGTGTTTGTTCGGCGATAAAATGGCGAAAATTTCACGTCGCGAAATGATAAATCGGCATTTTTTTTGTTGTTTTTGAACAAATGTTTCCTTGAAATTGGTGCATGATACGAAACATTGCCCTTCCAAAATTTTTAACTGGAATTTCTGGTAATGAGCTTTTGAGTTTCGCAACATTGCTGAATAGAAAGTATACCTTCTAACTCTATCACCAAATTCTCAGAGCTAATCTTCAAAGAAATATAAGGCTATCAGTAAGGAGATTTAAGATTTTGATCCTTTGTTGTTCGTTTTGAGAATTCAATAGTGTATGAAGGTTACAAGGAGAAGAACTGAGAATGGGGCCTTGCTGCGTCATTCTGCGGTTAGTCATTATTCGTGTGTTCTTTCAAGACTTTCAAAGTTGATAGGACCCAAAAAGAACAAGGATTGTGCATGTTCCCCCAATGTTTCCCAGTTTTGCAATTAACGAGAATCCGAGCATGCGAGCAGTTGCAAAAGTTTTGCGAGCACGAGCAACCGTGCACTCATCTAATGTCTACGAGCAATTCGAGCAAAGGCCAAATTTTGCGAGCGCTCTTTAATTGAATAGGACCATTCGATACCCCTGTTTTGAAATGCATCGGACGTCAAAACGTTTTGTTTGCTGGTTACAATACTGAAGGGGGTTAGACACAATTTGTTCTGTTCTTGATATCTTGTGGTCTTTGTGACGGGAAATACGGCTCTTGAGCTAACGTATCGTAGAAAAAAACTTGTTACTTAGCTCTTATTAACCGAGCAGGAGGTCTGTTATGGGAGAATCTTGACCGAGGCCGTGAGTACAGACCGAACGCAGTGAGGTCTGTACACACGACCGAGGTCATGGTTCTCCTATACAGGCCGAGTAAGCTCGGTTAATAAGATGTTTATTATATGGCAAGCGAGAGAAATTTAATTTATTTAATGTAACTGGTTTGTACTAGCCGACATTTTGCCATGTGAGCTCGGCTTTCCGCTGGATCTTTCTTTGACCTTTTTCAATTCAGTCGCCGTACGCTCCGCTATTATGTGCTCTCAGCGTTAGATTTTGGTGAATTTAAACGCTTCGACAGTAGCATTTATCGAAATCTGAGGGAAATGTCCTTGCTTATTTAATGTAGCTGGTTTGTTAACTAGCCGACATTTTGCTTGCGAACGGCGATGAGCTGAACATAAATCTGCCGAAGTGTTCTCGTCCTCTTTACTTTTCTTTTCTTTTCTTATCACACTTTTTGGCACTGCCATAAATAAATATTTTTAGAAGAAAATAGCCAATATTTTTGCATTAAAGTTTGCGACTTTTCCCCGCAAAACATTACCGGTCTAGATGCCGGTCTAGATGGGAAAATCTAGACCGCTTTCAATATCGATTTCAGCCAATCAAATTCGTGAATTCGGTAGTTCCCAGTCCTTGTGAGACACAGCCATGTAATAAGTACTGTTAAAAGATCGGTTGTGATGATTATCGTCCTGCTAGCAGGGCGGTTTCGTTTTTTAGGAGAAAAAGAAAGCGGTCTGTGGTTTCGAAGGAACAAAATATGGCGGTTGGCGGAGTGTTCACCCCAGACCCCTTAAAACAGACCTTCGTAACTGCAAGCGTATAAAATGGCTAAAAAGAAGTCGCTGGTTATTAACTTGTTACACTCGTAAGACTTATCTAGCTTTGGCCTCCACAGACTAGACATTTAGTTGTCGACAACTAAATGTTATTGACAGCTGCGGCCGATACGAGCATTCCACACATTGGAGTGTTAGTTGTCGATGTGTAAGTAAGACCTTGGGAACTTATAAGTTCACTGTGCACGAACCAATGATTCGCACACACGGGAACTGAAAACGACCAAAAACGTTGTTGTCGACAAATATAACTTGTCTACAAATAAAGCAGCTTCCCTTTTCGAAAAGGGAAACTGCTTAGTTTTCCATAACTAAAAATTTAGCGTTTAGTTGTCAACAACTCATCTCACACGCAACACTCTTTCTTTAGTTGTCGATAACAAATAGTTTTCTGTTGCAAATAGTTGTCGACAACTAAATGTCTAGTCTGTGGAGGTCTTTAGAGTTGTTTCTTTTACTGACTCGATGATTAAAGCGAGTCCATGTGTCCTAGGCTTAATCATGCAGATTGAGTATAGGTTGCGACAAGAAATTAAAATGGGTCCTTGAAATTAGTACAACTCACTTGTTATTGTTTTTCAAACTAGAATTGGCCGTTAGTAAATTACAGAATGAGAACTTTAACCTATATGCTTACCCAGCAAAATCTGACTCATCTTAATTTAGCCTGTCCCATGAAAACACGAAATTTCGTGCCATGTAATTTAGCCTTCTTTCTTGAAACGACGAGGAAAGAAAATAACGACTGCTAATTCGAGCTAATGGTCCACCTGCGCTATGAATCCAGACAACCACATATCCAAAAACAAAGGACCTGTTTGAACAGTTCGAGATTATGCCTTTTGTGCTAAACGTGAGGTATACTGATCTTGCTAATTACCAACCGCGTTGAATTTTGTCTCGTTGATAATTTTTTCTAAAACACAGTACAAGTTATGGACTTCTGTCATGTAGTTTCGAATATACGTACTTTAAAGCGAAATTCTGATCACATGTATCACATGAATGTATGTAGGCAGAGGGGAAAATAGTGTTTGGCAACAATTTTCAGGCTTGCCTGACCAAAATTTTAATTAGTTCTTTCACAATTGTCGTTGTTATCAGAATATCTTGGATTTCCTTTGTTTTTATTCCCTTTCATGCCACAAGTAATCTATTCATGTACTAGTCTAGACATTGTGTTATAAATAACGCCTTGTAACCGCATTCGGCTAATTCCCAGAACTGTGTAGCACCATTGAAAAGTTATTGCGTGTCTGGGGCTAAGAAGGTTTATCATCAAAAGACGTAACTGATAAATTGTGCTCACGAAAGCACATTTCTTCTCTGAGCTGTGTCCACCATTGAAAAGATATCTGCGCGTCACCTACAAACTCTAATCCCGAAAGCACATTTCCGCATCCTTTCTTAGTTTTATCACATTTGGAGACAATAACAAAGATATCAACCTCGTTTTCAAGGTTTCCCATTAACTATCGCCGTGTCCGCCATCTTGGATAAACATTCGCCATGCACTAGAAACGAG
>Ga0099807_1259646_pt1 | contig 11157 bp, 7 predicted proteins | sample OrbTnscriptome_FD_81149 | JGI IMG/M metagenome (GOLD analysis project Ga0099807, IMG submission 81149) | Coral microbial communities from Puerto Morelos, Mexico - Orbicella T R A metatranscriptome (Eukaryote Community Metatranscriptome) | ecosystem: Host-associated > Invertebrates > Cnidaria >...
AGAGGGGGATTTAAACTCTCGTAATCACTTGGTATAGAACTACAGTTGGACCCCGTTGGAAAATTTCCCTTGGATTTGCCTTTTTATTTCAAACTCGCGCTATTTCGAACTATTTTTCGTTTCTCCTGAGAGTTCGAAACAGCGGGGTTCAAGTGTACATACTCGTGTAAAAGCAGTTGGACACGTCACCATGAATCAACAGCACGTTTGCACAGTTCAACACCTCGCACAACTCTTCTCCCATGATTAGTAAAGATGCGAGAGGAATGGGGAAAAAGCAGACCTTGCTGGCAAGCAAGGGGTGTTCATGACGTCATTTCCGCTTCTAAAAGGTGACTCCACCCGGTCGAGAAGCGTACGGGCTAGGGCGTCTGGGCGTTGACGTCATCATTTTCCGCCATTTGAGTGACGTAATTTTCCAAGACGGAAAAGGTCATCACTGATAACATTATCGAATACTTTCTGAAGAAAACATCGCGGGATGGTAACATATCCAGTTATCGAGTAGAAGTGAATAGATTGGATTTCAGTAACGCAAATTCGAATTCATGATCAAGCATATTTTGTTACTCGATTTCTTTCTGTGTGAAATAGTTATACTTGTGTAGTCGCGATTGTGCTTAAGTTTGTTTAGATCATTGCATTTTACTCATTTAAGAACATGCTTGAATCGTTCTTTAAGAAAATGAAAAACAATTGAGTTCGTTCCTGTCGCTGTTTAATAAACGATCATTAACCGATAATGTAAGCGTCAACGTAAAATGTTCCGTCAAGTTCCCTGCTACTTTTCGCCAGTACTTTAGCTGCGCATGCCTGCAACGTGCAAAGCACGCCCGCAAACTTTTGTACAGGTTGACCGTCCCACTATTAGTCATTCTTGTTGCCAGAGCTTCAAGGGGCCTGAAGAAGACTACGTCAACGCAAATAATTTTCCAGAGAAAACAAGTTTTCTCAGTGAGTTACGACATTTTATTCAACATTTAACACCGCCTGAGATAACTGTCCAATTCTTTCGAGAGAAACAGTCACATATTTCCGCGTGTATTTATACACATGCTCTCCTCAGGTACAGTGTACGGCATAACATAGTGCAACCCGTCTCGGTTCACTCAGTTACCTCAAAAGAAAAAACTAAAATGGCTATCTATCTACCACTACAGCTGATGGAACAAGTCACGTTGTTCAACAAACCTTCGTCAAAGTTCGGGGTTACCAAATGAATCTGATCGATATTATTCAATCAGAGAAAGTGCAAGAACACATTCAGAAATTTTTTACGTCAGCCAAGATGCACGGTTGCTTAACAACCTCTAGACGACAACCGTGCTTGTTCATCTTACTGAATGGAATTGTCACACGTCACGAGTGCGTTTGCGTGTCACGACACAAACATCGTTAAAAATGAGTATTCTGCGAGGCAAAATACTAATTTCCAAGAAATAAGCAAAGCAAAACAGCCCTAAATTGCGTTCTTAATCCGTGTAAGGTGCCATAGCCAAAGAAACAGACCTCTGCTCTACGAAAAACATGGTACACATTTACTGAAGTTTAAAGTACAAAGGTAGTCTTTTTGCGCCGGTTAAGTCGAGAGGTTCCATCAATACATTAGAAAAGGTCCACTTTCGAAAAACTAACTACATACCATCTAATCTAGCACAAATCAATCAACGACATAAATAAATAAATATTACTCTCACGATCTCCGTTTAATGATTCAATCTTTGTCCTCTAGATCATCATCAGATTCCAAGAATAAAGAGATGGACTCTCTCTGCGTGGCTGTATTAAACAAACAATAATATTGCTTACGAGGACAACTACCTAAGGATGCATACAAAGATCAAAAAAAAAAACACTCGTATGACGATGAAAAACAACTACTTGTCTATTTCTGAAAGACTGCAAGCGCCAAGTTCAAAGCCCTGACAAGAAACCAGCTTTTGACTACCTGCGTCAAAAGGTCAGCTGCGCTAAGCCAACTTGACATGCTCGGTGAACAGTCTACCCACAGGCTGCAAGTTCTTTCCATGTCGGCTGGCTTTGTCGTTTCAAGGAGGAAAAGTGTCACGAGAGTAAATATTTAACAGGAGATACGGTAAGTCTAGCCAAGGCTCATGAAGCCCAAAAACCCATATTCTTCTAAAGAAAAGGCGGGGGACGGGGGGGTAACAAAAGAGAACACCAATTAACTTCGTCTCTAGGTCGAGGATCCAGCGCCCTCACACTGCAGTAAGCGCACGATAGAAGGGTCACTTTTGGCTCCTTCGATGAACTCGGCTAAAGAAAGCTTTCCATCCAGATTTACATCGAAATGCCTAAAAATCTTGTCAGTCCGTTTCTCCGGCGTGCTTTCATCTTCGGGCATTTTCATAACAGAGCCCACCATCTTGTAGATGGCCCTGACAATCTCCAACATCTCGGGTCTAGAGATGTAGCCGTTACCATCAAGGTCGTACATGCTGAACGCCCATTTCAGTTTCTGCTCGAGTTTTCCGCGCGAGGTCACGGAGAGGGCGCAGATGAATTCGCGGAAGTCGATCGTACCATCGCCGTTGCTATCAAACGTGCGAAAAACGTGCTCCGCAAACTTCGACGCGTCGCCATACGGGAAGAAGTTGCCATAGATTTTCTTGAATTCCTCGAGGGACAGGGTACCAGACGGGCAGTCCTTAAGAAAACCCTTGTACCACTCCTGCAGTTCCACCTCAGTAAACTGCGTCTGTTCTTTCAGATCGGCCAGTACCTCGGGCTTCAGTTTGCTGTTTTGTTTTCCCATCGTTCACGCAACCTACAAAAGGGCGTGCAACTCAGTTTAGTCTGTGTCAAACATGCGTGCACGTGACATGCACGTGACGACCGTGCCAAGTGAGTGTATCAGTGCACGCGGGCGGAATGCGACGAGGCAGATACCACGCGTTGATTGGTGAACGTCAGCGGTGGGTTGGGTTAATGTGAGATGTGAAGATTCAATGCAGCTCAATTATAGCGTGTCGTTGGTTGCATTAAGGAAGAGAGAAGATGATTGTTATCCGTGACCCAGCAGTGAAATCCGACTTTGTTAGTTTGACCATCATCATCATCATCATTTACTGTAACGTCCTTTTTTCTTCCCTTATTACAAACATTTTATAGTTGAGTAGCATGGAGAACATTAAGGAACAAGCCTCTACCTGAAATGCTAAATCTGGACAACTCTCTCAACTATAGAGATCTTGGCTGATAATTTATAGACGCTTTTGCCAGCTGGATGAATTAAACTCTAGTGCTCTTAAGGAGTGGGAAGACTACCGAGAATGAACATGAGTTTTTTAGGATGGCAACAGAGTTTTTCACGAACTATTTAAGTTGGAGTATATTCAGAGTTTTGAACTCGTTTAGGAGAACATCGAATGCGCGACCATTTAAATAAAAGCTCTTGTGTACTACTTTGTTCAGGGTATCGTTTACCACGTTGCACATCACGATGGTCCAACTTTTAAGTTAGTCACTGAACCATTGTGTTGCCATTTAAATGAAAGCTACCGAGAAGTGCTTTCATTTGGCATCTTTCATTTTGCTTTGCAAGGTGCGACTAGCTTTTAAGGACACGATCTTAGTTCGTAATCATTCAAGGCTATAGAACTAACAGTTACTGCTGTTTATTTTACAATATTCAACTGTCATCTACACTCGCACTGTTCCAACAGTACTACAAACTCTTTAAAGTAACCTAGCTACTTCACAGATCGTATTGTCACTTCAGTGTCACATACACAACCGGCCAAGCTGTTACCAACGAATTAATTATATTACCTAATTAATTAGATCAATTAGATAAACAAGTTCCTTCTAGTAAATTAAATCTAAGGACCCTTTTAAAAAAATCAGGATGAATTACTACTTCACTGCTGGGAGTCAAAGGGTTAAAAGTGGTGAGATTTCTGTTAAGCTTTTACTCAGTTTGCAACTTAAGAGTTTGCAACTTCAGGATTAGCAGATCATGGTAAATAACAGACAGACAACAAAAGTAGTCACATAGTGTGAAAGGAACACGCAAGTAGCCACTTGTTGGGAAATTATGTGTGTGGGAGGAACACAGATTGTATCTTTGGTTGCGAGTGAATAAGAACAAGATAAAACAACAAACGTGTCACCTGTTTCTAAAACAATAATAAATTAGTTAATAATATTAAATTAATAAATCTGACCAACATTCAATTTCTCTGCACATTACCAATACAAATTAATGCATGGAGGTTAAGAGAACCACATTTCTGATCATCAAGTAAAACTTATGGCACATAACTTTGCTAAGTTCAAAATGAGACAGGGATATGAGGTGGTAAAGTTAATCTAATTAACTTTGATTAATATTTCATTACATAGCGGCCATGAATGTGGTTGGCTTGATCTGTAGGAACACAACACAATAGAATGGAATAGAATCAGATACCATTGTACCATGCCATACTATTAAGACTTTTAGGACATTCATAATGCTCTGATGCACTCTTGAACTTAACCTATAGTGCCAAACACAACAGGTCAATCGTAAACCCAGTTTTTGGTCAGTCAAAGCTGTGCACACCTATTCTAATAGTAAAAGCCCACGATTTTTAAGTCACATACACGTGAACAGCAATTTAACAAAACTTTGCCTTGTCTGTTTAGTGTTATCAAATGAAATTTCAGTGACAATGTGACTTTTAACACGAGATGCACTATCATGGCATCACTTTGAAAGTCAAAAGCCTTCTACTTGTTGGTCAATCAAAGCTGTAGTACACACCTATCCTAGCATTACAATCCCAGAGTAAAAGGCTCCAGCCAAGTAACATGATAGCGATACACCAAAAATTGCAGGTAACACAAGAAAACACACGGATAGGTCCTTATTGTTCATCATGTCACAGACGTCTTAGATGCAAACTAAATTACAGATTATGTGTAGTCACTTTATTTCACAAAACCATGACATTCTTGCGGTGGTTGATGAAGACAGTCGAGTAATTCTACTGTTATTAGATCTATCTACAGCTTTTGATGCAGTTGACATGATATCTTTCTTGCAAAACTGACAAGTCTCAAACGTTTGGAATACAAGGTGAGGCTTGTACCTGGTTCAGATCTTATCTACACTGTAACAGATTTTTGCTTTAAGTCTGTTGACAGATGTCAATAGACTAATAAATCCTAAAGTGAAACGGAAAAGCCTTGTAGAAATCAACATGACTGCTCACTTTAACTGTGAGCCTTTAACTTTCAACATGACTCTGAAGTGTCACTTGAACGACACAAAGTGTAATCTAACAAAATTATGGCATGTCTGTTTACTCTTATCATATGAAATTTCAGTGACATTTTTACGTTTAACAAGCGTTCAGGGATTTCAATAAAATAGAATTCAATAATAAAATCCATGACTGTTAGTACATTCCAAAAGTTGCAATCTCCATGCTTAATCATCCTTCAGAAGTAGATAGAAAAAAGCCTGTTATATATGGAAGTCTCAAGTAGTGTTGCTTTCTTTTTGGAACTTAGCATATTTGAAGCATTCTCAAATAGATGACAGAGGCCTCATAACTCAATGGTTTTGCTATGCTGTATAACAGATCAATAGTAAGACTAAATCCCAAAGTTAAGGTAGCTCCCTAATGTTTTAGGAACGCATGCATGCTGAGGACGAAAGCTCAAGTAATCTGTGCACACTCAAGGAAAATGTCAGTGTTTTTCAATATTTTATGACGTCAACATGAGTACAAAAAGCAAAACTAACAGTGAATTTTCTTGAGTTTCCTTTGGTGAAAATCTGGAAAATTTGGCAGACTAGTGGTAAATATTTTACTTTAGTCGGTGCTCGTTTTTCAGGGAAATCTATAAGACCAGTTTTTTCATAGCATGTAAAAGATATAAATTTGCAAAAATAAAAAAAAAACTGCCTGTACAAACCGTACTTTTTTCATGTTTGAGATTCGTATCCTGCAGTATGTATGCGATGTGCTGTGAAAATTTTGGAAGACTTCACCAAAGGAAATTCAAGAAAATCACAAAGCCATAAAAAAAGTCAAAAACACTTTTGTTTGGGCATTTATAATTCAAGACTAAAACCCAAAATTTTAACAGAGATGATAGTAAAACACTACTTAATCATTGCTTATTACATGTAGTAAGTTTGAGAGGACTGGGTGCAAAAACAAAAACAAAAATAGCATTCAAAACACAAGACTTGCCCATGCAACGCCATAAATAATTACCCTATGGAGTCCCCTTAAATGGAACAGCTTTGAAGAAATCAACAAGACTGCTCACTTTCACTCTGAGACTTCAACTTTCAACATGAGTTCCAAAGTGCTTGATTTCTAAGTCACATACAGTAAACTGCAACTTGACAAAATTTTGTCTTGTCTGTTTAGTGCTATCAAATGAAATTTCAGTGACAATTTGACATTTGACACAAGAGGCACTATCATGGCATCACTCTGAAAACCGAAAGCCAAAAGCCAAAAGAAGCATTTCTAACACTGGAAACCTAAAAGTGATTGTCTACTTGTAGTTAAGTTTCTTATAAATTAAAGTACATGAACTTTGTAGAGCATGGGTCTTACCACAACTATCACATGTACCAGGTTGAGATCTCAAATTGAAAAAGTATGGCACACTTTTTCAAATTCTGCCAAGGTTGTGTCTTGGACAAATGGTTGCTATCACTCAATATCTTCATCTAGGTGTGCATCAAGGCAATTACACATGTTATCAAGTTTACCATGGTATTAAATAAAAGAGCAGCCAAATTTTCATACATGTTAGAGCCTCTTCAAAGGGTATGCATACTAATGTATGTCGCAAATAGCAAGAAAAAGTCATGCACTTTTAAAGATAAAATTAACATTCACTCTGTACATTTCGTATAAAATCAAGAAGTCCCCCCTCCCCCGAAAAAATAAGAATGTTAATTCATTCATTAGTTGTCAATTTTCTATTTTCTTTTGGCATTCAAGTAATCTACTTCTTCTTATTATTATTATTATTATAAATAATGAATACTAATTTATGATATATTAAAGTAAATTTAGGTAACCACAACAGAAAAATATTGCAGAAACAATAATTATTGCAAAACACTTGAAAACAAGTAACATAAGAAAACTTGCAAAGTGAAGGAAAGAAATATCCAGGGAATATTATTTTGCCTTCCTCGCTGCTACTCAGTGCACTCAGAACTGCAAAGGTCAAGCTTTATACACACTGCTATTGTTATTTAAATACTCTATGTTCAAGCACTGTGTGATGCATCACACTGTAGAAGACGGACAATGGATGGGTCACTCTTTGCTCCTGCAATAAATTCCTCAAGAGAAAGCTTTCCATCTTCATTTGTATCCATTTGGTTAAAAATCTTGTCAGTACGTTTCTCTGGAGTACTTTCGTCATCTGGCATTTTCATAACAGTGCCTACCATCTTGTAAATTGCTTTGACTATCTCCAACATTTCGTCCTTAGAGATGTATCCATAGCCATCCATGTCGTACATGCTGAATGCCCATTTTAATTTGTCATCCAGTTTTCCCCGTGACGTAACTGACAGCGCACACATGAATTCACGGAAGTCAATACTGCCATCATCATTCTTGTCAAATGTACGGAAGACGTGTTCAGCAAATCTGGATGCATCTCCATATGGGAAGAAATTGGCATAAATCTTCTTGAACTCATCTACAGTGAGGTGCCCACTAGGACAGTCCTTAAGAAAACCTTTGTACCATTCCTTGAGTTCAAGTTCAGTGAACTCTGTTTCTTGCTTTAAGTCAGCTAACACTTCAGGTTTGAGCTTACTGTTTTGTTTGCCCATTATATAATCTAAAAGTACAAAAACGAAAATTTGTTAGCCTTTAAATGTAAATCACAGAATGAAAATCGTGAACAGCAATTTAACAACTTCTTTAGCTTTGAAATGTTAACTCATTGCTCCTACATAAGGTGTTACTTCAGGTGTGTTCAGAGAATTTAGTGGTACACTGTACATCAAGACAATAATACACCCTTTGTTGATAACTTCCTGTAGTCTCGTCACCTCTCTGTTTGACAGTGTATAGATGTTATGAGAAGAAATTAAATACTGATCATATACTTCAGAGAGTGATTTTGTTTAAAATCACAGTGTAATTTACACATCCTAGAGTTTAAAAAATACACACAACAGACTGTAAATAAAAGGTTCAAAGTAGAGGTATTTGATCTTTAAATTTAACCACATTATGACGGCATGACGTTTAATTGTGTTACAAATTCAGCATTATTCGATGTGTTTAGCTTTAAATTTAAACAGTGTAAATTTCCATGGACAATGCGTGTAAATCCTACAATGAGAATATTTAATTACTTAATGATCAGTCCAAAAGGGTTTTAAAGTTTGATTTCACAGACCTTTTCATTTTCAAGTTAAAGTTTATGAGACAAAGTTAGCAAAGAATTTACATCCCATTCACTATGTCACATGAACATAATCTTTTTTCTTTTTGTTGAACATTGGTTTTGATTTCACAATATGTTAGGACACTTACACGATGTAGCTTCATTGTGGAAGCAAAGCAATCAGTATCACAGCTGAAGAAGAAACGAATCTTGGATGTAAAATGAGATGCAAATAACTATACATCCAATGTTTTTTTGAGACAAACCCTATCACACAATATGACACGAAGCAATCCATTAAGTAAATATGAAACAAAATATGAGTCCATTTCTTAATAATCCTTTCAGAAAATATTGAAAATATTTTGATCACATTGAAAAGTTATCATGTTAGCCATGCTGTATGAATTTTCAAGAATAACAGAAAGAAACTAAACTAGCCTGACTTTAATTCAATGGAGAAGGTTTACAACAATAGCGCTTCTCTATCTTGGAATGATATCGAGACGCTCAAACTTAATAGTAACATGAGTACATTTGTATGGTTTGACTTGTCAGAAGAGTACTTGACAAAATGACTGGAACAGACAAGAGAGAATAATATTTTTTTCACAGCAAAACGACTCGAACGTACCAGACAGGAATTTTTTTTTTCAGGTTTTTTTTTTTCAAGTAGCTAAGAGCTGGCCACTGCCTAATTTCATGGCCGGCTGAAAGAAGAACAAGACTTCAGGCAATTTTGAGAGTGCAGAAGTCAGAAAAGCCTGCTAAGCTTGTTAGTAAAACACCTTTAGTTAGTTTTTTTCTTACCTAAATCCCTTAATTTCACTGACAAAAGGCCCAGGAACACTCTTTAAATTAGGCTTAAGCTCAAACTATGACAAAATTTTAGCAGCAATTGCTTTCTATATGTAAATTCAGTCATGATAAAGATTTCCTTTTATAATTTAACGCTAGACAGAACATCCTGTGTTTATTACAATTTTATGCAAAATACATGCTCTTTCACATATCATAGGATGTGCTCAGAAGACAATTTACAAATGCGTGCAGCAAAATGTTTTAATTTAATAATGAAAGATATCACACGTGGAAAACTCTTGCTTCGAATAATATGATGTCCTGCTCCCCCTAAAGCGAGGATATTAAAATTTTGTTAACATGTGTAGTAATTTATAAGGAAAAAGCAATAAATGTTTATACTGTAAGTTTGCAATCACAGAGACAACTTTTTCAGATTTTGCAGTTTTAAGTAGAAAATTAGGAAAGTGGTCATATAACAAGGAAATAGCATATTAGCAGATTCTATCGACTGTTAATCAAAAAAATCCACCACATCAACTTTATTGACAGTTAATCACCGGAAAGGGCAATTCTTTTCTTTGCAATAATATTATTTCCTCCTCAATCAATATTTAAAACCATTCTGAAATTTTATATGCACTAATTTATAAGTGGGATTGTTTGGAAAAACTGGTTTGTCTGTGAGAGTAATATCAAATTAATTCACATTTATAGTAAAAGAAAGAGGTTTTCACATAACAATCAATTCAAAAACGTTTACCCCTAATACAACAATCATAACATGCAAATGTTCCCCCTTTAATTTTCTTTTACTGTGCATATAATAAGTCAAAGTGGGGGAAAAATTGAAAAGAAAACCACTCCTTAAAAATGTTATGGTAATCACTTCTTGCATGAGAAAAGTGTGTAGTGTTGATGTTATCTTTAATCAAGTACTTGGCCAAAAGTACAAAACAGATACCTGTTTGGTCTGGGAGCAAAAGGAAAGAATAAAAGATAAATCCAAATAAGCTAAAAAATCTTGGAAGGTGAAATATTGTCTTGGAGCTTCTTGTCATCATTTTTAATACCTGAACTCACAATAAAAGCATATCATATGTAATAACCTTTATAGAAGAAGCATACCTCAAGGTAAATTGACATATAGAGGGATCTTTACTAAAAATACAGTAGAGGTAAATAAGGTTACATTTACATATGAGCCAAGAGGCCCATCAGGCCCGAGATTATCCTGGTTTCCGTAGCGTAAGGTAACTAAGAGTATTTCTACTCCCCCCTGGATGGGATGCTAGTCCATCGCAGGGTAACCCTCAGCATTAAACTTGCCGGTATCCATTTATACACCTGGGTGAAAACTTAAAATACAATAAACTGTAACTGTCGGCCATCAATGAGACAGCCCTGGTTAATGTACTTCTCTCATCTGCAGCAAAACCATTGGCACAGTTCATATTCAGAGGTTTAAATACAGTCCTAATGGTACTAGTAGCCATTACCCGACATGAAAATTGAAACGAATATAAATATAAGGAATTAAATGTAAATAATATCATCCAGGCAAAGCATCCAACAAAATAAAAACACAGTAAGCCTGTTCTCCTGACATGTATCTAAACTGGTTTATTTTGTCACGTGATCATGATTAAATATATAGGAATGAGGCTGTTTAGCACCTATAAAATCATGCCAAGTTTGTTTTTACTTTTATCATTTATAGGTTTGAGAAATTCACTGGCACATCAAAATTTCAGCTACATTTCAGATATTTGGAATAATAGGAATCAAAAACATTTTCTGTGTTTCTATACATTAATAGAAATATGACTTTTAGCATGTGCTGTGGCACAAAAGAGCCAACAAATCAAATGACGTCTTGCATTGGAATGCATATCGCTTCTTTAGACAGGAAGTCAAACGTGAACTTAGAATTGCGGAAAAAGTTCATGTGAGAACCCAGCTACT
>Ga0099807_1019158_pt1 | contig 11121 bp, 2 predicted proteins | sample OrbTnscriptome_FD_81149 | JGI IMG/M metagenome (GOLD analysis project Ga0099807, IMG submission 81149) | Coral microbial communities from Puerto Morelos, Mexico - Orbicella T R A metatranscriptome (Eukaryote Community Metatranscriptome) | ecosystem: Host-associated > Invertebrates > Cnidaria >...
GGTCTGTGTTGCTTCTGCAACATCGCCCAAGCGCTTTGAGGGTACTGTAGTTCAGTGTTCTCTCTACCGACTGTTTTACCTGCTGACACGATTTTAGAGCTGAATTTGCCTTAATTTTACAAGAACAAGTGATGGCAGCTCTGTGGTATTTCTTTATCAGTATTCTACAAGTTCTTGCACAACTGTGGCCACAACACAGCAAGGCTTGGCTTATGGACGGCTTTGTTTGGATTCTACATCTCGCGATTGTCGGTGGTAGGTGCAAGCATAATGGACCTATTACTGTTGTGTTGAACTTATATTTATGTAAAAACACGGACGCCTTTTATTTCAGTCTTTACCCAACGCCGCTGCAACATATAAAATGAGGTGCCACACTCAACAGGAAATTAATAAACACGACTTGTTTGGCCATACATTCAGTGTAGAACTTTACCGATGCGCTTTATTTCAACCGAGTCGCTTTTCAACTATAAAGTTCTTTTTTTAGTTCAATACGTAATTGTTAATTCAATTATACATTCAAGGGCAAGTCACGAGTTACAATCTTGCCTTGCGCGATCAAGTCAGAGTTTAACGATTTTGAGAACCACCGACCGAAAGTTTAGTAGGGTCAGGAAATATATTACTGTAACATGTCTCAGTGTCTCAACTAACTTGATGGTTTAAAATAGCACCTCAATGGCAACGCGGAAGCGACAGAACTCAAGTTATCCTAACACGACTAATTCTACAGTGAAAATGCAGATTTATTGGCTTAAATAGTCGCCCTTATTGACCGTGTTGTGTTACAGTATTAAGATTTGGACGCAAAGCTCGTTAATGTATTGACTATCATCATCATCACCATCATGAGTTGAAGCAGTATGCACAGATTTCTTCGCCTTGATTTCTTCACTTTGCACTCTTCTATGGCTCACTGTAATTAACTATGCTGCAACGATAACGATTCTCACGATAATTTATTCCGAGACTGCATTGAAAATAACTGTAGCCTTTAATCTCCGTCTGATCTTAATGAAAGAAAGTGAAGTTTAAAAAAAGAATTTACTAGACAGTAATCAGGCGGTTTTTACCGGAAAGTGTCTCCTCAGTCTCTAAATCCTAAGCCGGTGTCGCGAAGTTTTTAGTGGTATTAAGTTAAGTAGGGATCAAACTGAAAACTAATCCTGGCAACATTTCTTCGTTGTCACAAAGACATCAGACACGTAATTTAATGTGGTTATAAATCCTAAGCTTTCAAAAAAGACTTAAGCTGGTGTTTATTTCGCCTCTATAATCCGTTCAACTCCACGTTTGTGATCTTCACAAGTGACCTTATGCATTTTAATGTTTTAGCTTCTTAGCAACACGTTAGCGGTACAGAGAATTTACAAAATGAAAACTCTTCTTCGTTTTCCATTTTAAAAACTTATCGTGGAGGAAGACACTTCATATGATATTTTGCACCGCATGTTTTGGGCATTGTTGGTGTATACAAAAAAAAAATCAAGGATTTTAGAATTTGCAAAAAAACTGTGCCCCATCGATGAAAGGAAAACATTTCTGTGACACGTTTGTCGAAGGAAAGTCCTCAGTAAAATTCTAACGTAGTCTGCCTCTGGGCAGGGAAGAACAAAATTTGTTTATTTATCATTTGTGCCTATCGACGTTCGAGTTCTGTTTTGTTCGCTGTGTCGAATATCTTTTCGCAAGAAGGTGGGAACGACGCGCTCGGTCAAATGGATCTTGCAACAGTATGGCGGTAGGGCGGCAGTAACAAAATTACGATCCGTATTGTCATTCAGTTGTTCTTTAACAGGAGAGCATTCTTACTAACGAGGACAAACCTTTTGTGTATTACCTGTAGCTCGTCTAAGTTGCTAGAAAAGCACAAAACTTAATGCACAAGTATCGCTATATGGAAGGTCACCAAAAGATCAGTAAAGGGGTTGCGAGACGCTGTTGCATGGGTCGGAAAGCCGAGAGGAATTGTGTCTTTGTGCGTCATGCTAAATTCAACTACAACCCGGGTTTGGTGTTATTAGGACGAATGATGGCCATAAGGGTGAATTCTTTTTAGTTTCTCAGCGTGCCGTACAATAACTGTAGCGAATCCCTTGCGTGTTTTTTCTCGCCACATCCTGGTGGTTCTGCCTGGTACCTGCTGTGGTCGCGCCGTATTATTGTGTTTTTAAAACCAATTTGAGTTTTATCTTTATCTGATCAGTCTCATGATGATTCCTTCTTCGTAAGTAACGTTCATGTAGGCGAACTCAGTAAATGGATTTAACATTCAAAGAACGCTTTCCTTCCATGCGAGTAAGGGTGATAGGCATTGTGTTAGCTAGAACAGAAAGAGATGGTCAAGAATACTGAAATTTTGATCGCTTTCGCTCGAAAGTTCGCAATTTGCCAGTCGTGATGTTTCTCACCGATTTTATCACGAAGGATTAACAAAACACTCATTGATCGTAATATTTGCTTCGGATTAAAACTCTTTATTGTAAATTAATGATATCGTGCTTCGGGTATTGTCAGTGAACTGTTGTCGTTGAGATAAATGTAAAATAAATGTTCCTAAATTTTATACTATTGTAACAAGCGTGGAACAACTTTTTAGCTGAATGGTCTTGGAGTGAAGGCTTTCACTTGCAATTCTGCGCTATTTTCTATTGCGTAGGTTCTTTAAGTTCTAGTAATAGTATAATTTATCAAGGTCGTACTTGATTTTAATCGCTTTCCTTACTGGAGTCATTTCCCTGTTTTATCAGTAAAGCCGCAGAGTTGACTTGAAGTTATTTTAATTCCTTACTGTCTTACCTCTTACATTAAAACGCAAAAGAATAGTCAAAACGGGTTATAAAATCACCCGCATCATCTATCTACGATTCGCGCATTTTCTTGTTGTAAGCCTCAGCGCCCACGAAAAGCCTAACACGTCAAAATGAAGATTCTTCCCCGATCGGTTTTCTCTTTACCTAGGCAACTATACCGCCGAGAATACTGATTAACTTTCAAATATTCGCCTTTTACACAAAAGAGCCGTAAGGGTTCTCCCTGTATACCGTGAAATGAAATTGGTCCGCTATTGTCCTAGCAGTGGGAGGCCTTATTACTTCTTGTTTCCCTCCTCGCTGGAGGTTTATTGACGAAACGAGAGTTTAGTGCGTGGAACATGTTGGGGTCGTGTGCTTATTTTCATTAGCTCACTCTGAAAGCGCGTTGGAAGGACAATGATAACAATCCGGCTTTTTCCCGATTATTTTAGAAGGCAATTCTAGCCTGGTGGTGTCGTTAATATGTTCAGATAATGGGAAACCGGTTAAAGACTTTTCCCACCATGTGTCTCCAACGCTCAAATTGTATTATAGCACTCTTAATTTTCACAAGCAAAACGATTAATCATTACAATGTGTATAGACGAACCTTGCAAGAAAAGACCTTCTTTTACTGCAAACATCAATGGCTAATACTTTTGTGGGATATTCTGTGACCACCCACAGCTAAGCTAGTATCACTTCCAATTACCCACACTGCCCAGTGGCATCTAAGAAACAGAATAAAAAAATGTAGGCTTATGAAGCAATACAATGGCAACTTGGCTAAACAAAAATGGCTAAATTCTGAAAAGGTCCATTGTTAAGGTAAGGCGGTTTACATGACAAAAGCGAACGTTTTATTTGCTTTGTTCTGTGTGCTCCACTGAACGATAGCTAGTATGACGAGCCAAAGGACGTGAGAAAAACTCCTCAGAGAGTGCTAATTATTTCGCACTCCCTTGAGCATGGCTCCACAGCATAAGCCATTTCAAAGCCAAGAAAATATTCCTTAAAAATAATTCTTCTGGATAAGAGAGTGGGCAGTGATAACGCCACAAAGTAAGGTGCTCACACCTGGAGTGAGCAGAAGTTCATATTGCAAGAACCCAATACTTACAGCAAACGAGCAATTAATTCAATGAATTCGGCTGTCAAGTTTTCAAACCGCGTTTAACTCTGTGGGAGTCAAGAAAAGTTTCCTTTTTCTGCGTTGATTTAAAATCACGCTTTCCTCTAATAATTGTTTCGTTGCATGCTCATTTTAGTTCTCGTTGGAATCGGAATATGTGATGAGTCTTTTATTTCTTTTAGTGTAGTTGTTATCACCTAACCAGCTCTGCTTTTATGCGGTCAAGAATAGAAATTCAATTAGCCTTGTTAAGAAGTTGATCAGTATCCATTTCATTTGCAATTTTCTCTGGTGTGAATATGCGTTTGCGGGTCGTATTCATCTTCGAGTCAAATTGTCGCGAGAGAGAAAATTTATAACTTCGTCACATATATTTTTGTTAAATTAAAACGTTTCATACAAGGGTTGTTTTCGTTTTCATAGTATCATTTTTTTCTTATTTTAATTCAAGCTGGGCATAGAAGGCCTTTAGAATTTATCATTTAATAATGTTGCGAAAGTAAACAAGGAAAGGAAAATGCGATGTGTTAAAGTTTAAGTGTCTTTTCAATCCTTTAAATCGCACATTCACTCTTCACGTTTTCGTGATGTTGGATATAAAATAGAGGCTATTTAATCAGTCTTAAAAGAAAAAGACAGCTGAAACGTAGAAATATCGAAGCTTTGGAGTTAGTGGTAAAATAATAAATTATGTGATGGCGAGAAGACATTGACGACAATGATTTAAATTTAAATTTTTCCTTTAACACCCACACACAATTCCCGCTTATTTACCATGCGGTTGCTGTAACAACACCTCAACTTTCTTTGCAAGAATTTCTCTGAATGTTTCATGAATGATGAATAAACTTGTCGATGAAAAACATCGGTGGTTTGTTTTTCTACGGAACCTTAAGTTTACGTTGCAACGATTAAGAAAAAAAGGAAACACTGATTTATTTCGTGTACAATCATTTTTGTCAAGTCAGCGAGAAGGACAAGGAATCATTTTGAACGTCATTTAAAAAAACTGGAATGATTTGTACTCAACTCCGAAATTGCAATTTACATTTAAATTCACAGATCAATCTCTAGTCACTTCGACTGCCTCCGTATTTTCTAACATTGTTTACCAGCCTTTCAATGCTGACTTTTCCCGAGTTTGATTCGCGCTAAAAGTTGCCAATAATTTTCAGATCGATTAGCGTTTTAATTTAAAACTCATTAAGTAATACAAGGTCGCGTTCAGCAATAGAATGCTTAATGAATTTTCGACTAAAGTCGTCTCGCTAAGTCAAAATCTAATAAATCCTATCTCCGCCCTGGATTATAAGTTATTTTTTGTTCGATCCCCTTTCACGACTTGTCGAAGAGGAGACGCTTTTTGTCTAAATCATTTCCTTTGTAAAAAGTAGTAAGTCACGTTTAAAACACCTGGAACTTAAATGAAACGATTTTATCTTCAGTATTCTATCAGCACATTTTTGTTTTCTTGCGCACATAAAACCTTGCTTCGCACAACGAAGGAGAGATTCGCACCGACGAGAAGATCAGTCTTTTTAGTGTATTGTATTTGTTCTCAATCATAATTCAGTTCAGAGTAACAAAAGCTTTCATTTGGATTCACAAAGGCGGAGGCTAAAAAAGGAGAATTAACGCAAACAAGCTATTTTAGAGTCATTGGGCACAGACCGCAACCCTCTGGTCTTTCAGCGGACTCAGAATTTCACAAATGCAAACGATCAGCGATAATATCTGGGCATTGAAATGTCCACGTTGAGCAGAGAAATTATGATGATTCAAATTTGTCTCACGAGAAAATGATGATTTTTGTAAGCGAATACAAAAAAGGTGATTTTATAACTCGCCTATTGGGGTGACTTAGGAAATAAACACATGCGTTCACAAAGGCTCGAACAAAAGCAGTTCAATTTACTTTTTAACCAAACAAAAACTGCGGTAGGATACATTCTTACTCTTGCACTTCTTCCTCAGTTACGGGTCGCATCAGTCATGTCTACCTGAAAACTGAAGGAAAGTGTCATAGCTCGCTAAAGCACAGACTCGTCCTGTATATACAATTGTGGGCATTGCACAGTAACTGACACTGTGAAGGACTGTTGCCCCGAATGCTAATATAATATGATATTTGTGTACCGACATATTTGTTGTATGTTGTGCTATTTGCCGCAGATCGAATAAAAACAAGAAAAGGGATATTTCAAATGGTAAAATGCTCAATCAAGAAGAAAAATTGAAAGGGTCGAAGCTATCTTCTGAGGTCATTCTTTTGTAACATGACTGAATAGGACCTGACTAAGTTGCTCACTTCTGGATCCCTCTAGTTGCTTTTTAATTATCGAATCCACAGGCCATAGTTACAAACACCGCCTTAAAAGTCCGCACCATGTTGTAACAGGCAGGTCAATTTCTAGCTGAGGATTTCCTTAGCAGTCCAATATATTTTTTTTGTCGTTTTCTTTAAATAACCAGATAGATCGTTTATTTCAGCTGTTCTCGTTGTACTAGCTTGATACGTGAACTTTTAACCTCGCGTTTTCCCCCTTTTTTAGGTAGACATTAATCAAGAGTGTGTAAACAATATGAATGGAGCTAAAAAAAACTTCAGCTATTAACATGACAATGAAAGAGATATTGCTGCGAAGGTGACGCAATTTCATAGAAGGAAAGGAACCAATTGGCGGTGACAATGCGTAGAGTGAACGCATATGTAATGAGTGCACCTGCAGAACAATTGATATCTTGCTTTAATTTACAAACGTCTAACAAACCGATACAGCGTCAGTAAATAGTGCCTCCAAACTGCATAAATAGCGTGTGACTTCTGCAGCACGGACTTAAATCTTATTGGGCACATTGTCGTAGACTAGAGTTCGGAGGACGCCTCTTTCAAATTTCTCTGGACATCTTTTACACCTATTTGCCTCCCACTCGGACCTTTCTTTAAAGTTCCTCGACATTTTCGTTCATTTTTAGACTGATAGATGGGAATGGCTGGTAAAACGAAGCTAAATGAGCAACACCTGGTTAACTTATCGAGTGATGCTCGTGCCGTCGTCCGGAAGGAAGATCAAGTCACAGCTGGAAGTTCTCTTCTAAATTTTATGAACTTGGCCTCTGGAAATGTAAAAACCGCCTTGGAAAAGCCAGCCAATTTCAAAAGGAACATTAATCACCGAAGATATCTACAAAAACAGCTGAGGAACTATTCCAAGCGGAAGAACGACATAATCCCCAAGAAACCAAAAGACGTTCTTAAACGTAAAGCTCACACCTCAGCCGGTGACAAACACGGCATGTCGAGGAATTCCTCAAAACAAGAAGGGAGTTCCAAAAGATCTGAACGGACTGCAGAAGCTGTCAACTTTGAGAAACCTTCGCTGCGGGAAAGAAACCTCCCCCCGTCATTCTGGCAAGAGCCGGTGATTCAAGACGGCACGGAGACCTACATGTACTCGTTGTATCCGGTGCACGCCAGGACCGGGGAATCGGAAGACCCTTACAACCCCGCTTTCGAAACTTTCTTCGAAGGATGGAACGAATGTGTGACACGAGAAATTCCCGCCGAAGAACTGTCGCAAAGTGGATCTGTGCCCTCTGTTTCATCGGAAGAAGCTATTTGCGACGATTTCCTGACAGGGGAAGAACTTACGCGAAGTATTGACATTAAAGATCTGTATGTGCCTGAACTTTATATCACGGACAGAAGCCCTCACGAGCCATCTCAGGGCGAAAGCCTTTATCTGGCGCCCATTTCGCCCACACAGTATGTACTAACTCCTACATCCTGCGCGGATCAAGCTTACTTCAATTTTTCTTTTGATCACGACGCATCAGGTTTACCGCCTTTTGCCATGGCTTTTCTAAGCCCGGGCTCCTTAACACCCTATTAGTTTTATACTCGTGTTCACTATTACTACTTAAGCTACTAAAGACAAGTTCTATAAAGGAAATAAGACCAGTTTAGTTCACCCTAGACAAAGACGAGAGCGATGTTTTGAAGCTGTAAAGATTTTTTAAATTCATCATGCAGCTTCCCTTTGAATTTTGCTCTGTAAAAGGTGATTACTAGAAGGAAAGGTATTAGTTCAAACCCAATAACTGTACCTTAGAACGCAGAATTGAACAATTTTTAAGAGACTTGCACAAAAAGTGACATTTGAATGAGAATTGAAATTAGCTGAGTTGAAAAGCCGGGGAAAATATGCTGTATGGAAATTAATGTCATCCACGTACACGCTGTGTTATAAAATTTCAGAGCAACAATAAATGACTCTGTAAAAACACTAACACTTCTAAAAGGGTGAGTTTTATGTCTTGCTATATGCATATCATACTCTCTAGGTATTCTAGACGATGAAAATTTGATGAAACCAAGTTAGAATTTTTTTATTCTTGCTTTTTAAGTCAAAATAATGGCTGAGTTTACATATTATCTGAATAATCAAATTGTAACAGCCAGTTGAGCGATTTTCCATGGTCATTTTGGGTTCGTTTAGTTGATATCGATAAAGTTCCTGTTAATCTTAAACAGTAAGAGTGCGTCTATACCATTTACTACCGTCTATCTCTCAGTCTCCTTACCCAATTCGGCGACTTCGCTAAAAAATGATTGTTAAGCTCGGCTATTTTTGGAACAATATCGTAGGAAGTATGAGGAAATTCAAATTAGGAAAAATGATAATGTTTCTTGTTTCAACGGAAAGAAAATGGGCGATGTTTTTCCTTCCTGTGCTGTGAGAACTGTCAGGGCATTCGGGCTGAACTGAAACCTCACGGCATAGCTCATTATACAGGTGTTTAATTGTTCTCAACTCCTCCCAGTACGTAAGAAGGCCACATTTTGAGTCATGAGAAAAATATCTTAGTTTTGTTTTCTTCTGGACTAAATAAACGTAGTTGCCTTGAAGTCGAAGGTGCGAGCTATAATTGACAGTACATTTTCTTTGGCATACAGAAGTTGGTGGACTGTTTTATACATTTCGTCCAATTATTGCTCCACTGTGTGCACTATGCAAAGCTAAAAGGGGCCTTATAATGTCCATCCCACGCATTAAGACTTAATTCGTCATTGGAAAAATCTTTCAAACAGTGTGCCTGTTTTCTAATGGAAAGGTTTTGTTTCGTCAATATTGAGGGATTACCGTTTGCAGCCCACTCTTGTTCATCCTCGCCGGTAATTTGTTTATGATCACGGAACGTCTTCCGCTATACATTAGTGCAACAGGGAAATTTAAACATGTCATAGGTTTTATTGTGTCATATATGTATCTTTAGATTTTCTATTGCATAAAGCTGCGCAAATACGGTATGACATTATTGACTTGATATTAGGTATTTCTACCAATAGCACGCAACACTACGTGGTGTTTTTTGTTTTATTTTTTTCATACTAAGCGACGAACGTCACTGGCTTCGTGCTACGCGAAATCACTGACCATTGAAGGGACGTTTAATCCACAAAATACAGAATGAATGAGATTTATTGTGGCAGTATAAGCGGTAAATATCGATAAAACGCGGTGAATGAAAACATCAGCATCTCTTCAAACTTAAAAAAAAAAAATACATGATTTTGCCTAGTACGCATGCGTTGCTGTAAAACGCATGCGTGTCAGTGTTGGATCATCTCTCTCGAAAGAGAAGAAAGCTCTGCTGTCACTCTTTGTCATGAGTTAAATTGGTTCGGAAATGAAGTTTACTTCAGCAAAGCATAGACTACCTGGGTAAAATAGATTAAGACTGCGCACAAACGCGAGAGGAAATCCAAAGCACGAAAGGCAATCAAGCTTCAGGTAACAAAGTTATTTATTATAAACAACAATTCAAGCAACATTAAAACTCGTTACTTATCACCATTCATTCCACTTAATGTTACTTCTAAGAGTTTGGTGGTGTATCATATGATGACAAGACCCCAAGCTATATTTCACGTGATGCACATGCTCACCATCCGTTGGACTTTACCTCAGCTCGCTCATTACACGTGCAACTACGCATGCAAATAAGAACATTTTCTTTTGAAAATTACACAATTAGAGCGATTTAGAAGCCCTTTAAATTAAATACTGAAACAACGTGCTTTAGGAAAGGTGTCGGTTTTCACTCAAAACCTGTTGTTGCCTCAGCACCGATCGATGAATTTATTGTATTTTTTTAATGGATCTTGTCCAGTCTCAAATCAAGAAGTAGTTGATTTTTTAGTAGTTCAAATGTTACACGCTATCTATCATTCCTATTGGAAATTGAAGTATTTAGGCAAACTTATAGTCTAATAAAAAGAACGAATACTGCGAAGTGTTCTCATCTGGCGCTAATAAATGATAATTTTTTACCATGTACTTGAACTAAGGGTTTGTTATTCGAAGCTAAGATGTGAAAAAAAAGTGAAGAAAAGACAGATTATGCTTTCTTCGCTACTGTTGTCTGCCTCTGTTTGGCCATAAAGAGGCGATAAAGAGACCATCTTGGTCAAAAACTATTGAACTGTAAAGAATTGAACACTGCAGAGACCGGTAATGACACTCGCGTTCTTTCTTCTCTTTGTGCCCAATGTTAACATAGCAACGGCAGTGTCAAAATGCTTTTCTTATAGCCTCCTTCGCGATCTTGCTTTGAACTCAGTGTAGATGCAGCCAGAATTCCCCCTATAGTTGCTATGTTTAAAAAAACTATGACTCGGAATTCATTACCCCTAGCTTGAGGAACTATTCTGTCTTAAAATAGTGTTATAAAGCTGTTTATAAAGAAATTGATTCATTTTTTTTCTCGGTCTTAGGGTCGAAAGATAAACGTAGATGATGTGTACTCTTGCATTAGGTACGCCATTAATAACCAATTCTATTATGTTCTTTCACCCACTGTCATCTCAAACAGCTAAGGGATTAAATGATTATACTTGGTTTTATTATGCTTATAGAAGAGTAAAACCTCGAAGCTAAGAAAAACGGATCTAGTTCTAAAACGCTAATGGCGGTTTCACCATGTAGGACACTGTGCCGGTTACCTGTAGAAGATTTCTAGTCACGCAATAGCTTTCTTTCGAAGCCAACAGCGCCGAATGCGAGAATGTTGTACGTTTCCTTCCAAAAAGCTCGAGTTTCTTATGAAGTTGCTTGACCCATTGCTGAGCGCTAGTTAAAAAAGCAACAAAAGAAAACGTGCTTGAAGATCTTTCCATGCATGGGCGAA
>Ga0099807_1145814_pt1 | contig 11120 bp, 4 predicted proteins | sample OrbTnscriptome_FD_81149 | JGI IMG/M metagenome (GOLD analysis project Ga0099807, IMG submission 81149) | Coral microbial communities from Puerto Morelos, Mexico - Orbicella T R A metatranscriptome (Eukaryote Community Metatranscriptome) | ecosystem: Host-associated > Invertebrates > Cnidaria >...
GAAGGCTAAGAAAGCACGCACTATTTCCCCTCAACCGAGTGGACCGGTCGACATGAAGAAGGGAAGACAGAAGAAACAGAATGAAGAAAGGGACTGAATGTCGAGAATGCTGATGAAAAAGGACGTGAAGAAGATTGAGACAAAGAAAGCGAAGCCTGAAGTCTCCTACTTGATCGCAACGTCCACGGGAAGATCACTGTGGAACCAAACTCACGAAGACAGCCAGTTTAGATAGCGACAAAGACAGAAAAGGTAAGGACATACGTTTACTCCAAAGGCTTTTTATTTGCGGTGTAGCTTATTGCTGGCAATCGCTTGATTTCAAAAAATATTTGGGTTTAGTGCTGTATTTTATAATGAGTGAGTTTTTTTTTTTTTTTTCGAGAGGAGCAGCATTATTTTTCGGACGGCTTTCTATCTAAATTGTATGGTAAATTAGATTTGCTTGCTTTTGGCCGTTTAGGTTTTGACTAATTGGGCAGAGAAACAATCAGTCGATTCATGTTAAGAACAATTCTTACACGGGTTTTCCACCGACCAAGGGATCATTCATGATATGGCTTGGGGGCCGAATGATCTCTCCCCCTTTGGTGTTGGTGAGAACCCAAAACGAATTGTCCTTATCAGCAAACTTTATGGCTGTGGTATTCAGCTGCGCTTCTAGAAAGTAAGTCGATGTAACAGGTAAGAGATCTTCCGAGAATGCTCTTCTCTCTAGGGTACACCCGTAGATTATATTGAAAATCTATATCAGATAATTGCGAAAATTTTACCCAGCGCATTTCTCGTATGTGTATGATATAATATGGTAAACGGGTTGAACCCCGAAGTATCAAAAGTTCGTTTAATGTGATTGTCTGGGTAAGAGTAGTTCTGAAAAGCGCTGTTGTTGGTGACTGACGTTTCGACAACCTGAGTGGAAATCATCCTCAGAGTCAAGTGAATAGTGTTGGTCAGTCGATGATGTAATGTTTCTCAAGAGTCATTGGTCAGTTTCAATCTATCTATTGTTTTCAAATTGGTCAGTTTTTGACCCGTCTATTGTCAGTCAAATTGAGTCGGTGTGTTGGAAGTCCGCTTGTCGGTTTCCTTTCCGTCGTGGATAAGTCGTTTGTAAGGCGCCGGTAGTTGTTGTTAAGAAGTGTTTGTTCCACAATCCCAGACAAAAGAGTTGCGACACGAACCAAGTTCTCCCCTCCCCCCACTTTCAATGTTGATAATCAGTGATTTTTCCCTTTTGTATTTTCCAACATTGATTAGGGGGGAAGGGGGATACGTGATACAGCTCAAGTGTCCCAACTACTTTTGGCCGGGATTGTGGGTTAGTGTACGAGCTTTCCAGAGTCAGTCGTTCAAAATAGTTTGTACTGTAGGGTAAGCATTGAGCAAAGTCCCAGTCAATGTTGTGGTTTGTCAGTTGATGACTGATGTACAGCGATGTGATTGTTGGCATCACCATTTCTCGTGGCTCGTTTGTGTTCAGTCAGTCTCGTGTTAAGGTTTCTGCCAGTCTCACCAATGTAAGAAGCCTGGCAGTGGGAGCATTTGATCCTGTAAACTGCTCCCTGTTGTTGGGTTCGTCCCTGTCTTTAACGAAGTGGTCGGTAAGTGTCGTAAAGTAGTTGTAGGTTTTCTAAAAGCGCTAAAGCAGCAATTTTCCAAAATTGCGAAAGCTGGGAACATTGATGGGCCTGCATCTTCTTCCTCAACTCCTACTAATGCATGATAACTTTGAAAATTTTGGCCCAAGTGATTCAAAATCGGTGTAAGTTTACGACAAAAATAAGAGATATTTAGAGGGTTTTGAGGGATGTTTAGAAATTGAGATGTCATATTTAGTATTGTTGAGATAGATGTTTAGGTGATGTTAGATGTGATAATCCATCAAATATGTTCGCTTGCTCGTGATTGGTCTAAACGCGTCGCGTGACTGAATATTCCTCTGCTGAAACTGGAGAGTATCCGAGGCATATTCTCCAATTTTCAAACCCGCGCGTGTGGAAAAAAATATTTGAAGGCTAATGAACCCAATGGCCTCCATTTGGCACGAAAATATACTCGAATATTTGTCCTGGGACATTATCTGTTCCTCGAAACTAGCTACGCTCTCGGAAAACTGTTCGCTTCTCCGAGCAGATAAGTCCGCGGACAAATATCCGAGCATATTTCCGGGCTAAATGGAGGTTATTGTTTCTATAATCCTTAATGATAAGCTATTCGGTCTCATGTAAAATGTGGTATAACGTCAGAGCGTTGCTATGGTTTCTCAGATCTTGATAAAACGTATCTGATGTGATTTAAACTCTCATCTTTCTCAAATACACCAGAAATGTTCGATTTTCGGTTGGATTGATAATTGAAGTGCTCTAGTCGCGCAAAGTTAAACAGTATTGTTACTCAAAATTCCGATCGAGTCACCTTACAGGCAAAGCAAAATGGCACAAAAGCAACTTTTCTTTAGACACTGTGGTAAAACTTGAAACAAATTGCTTGGGACTTCACGAACATAAGAAATACCCTTGTAAAAATTTAAAGACACAGTCTCGTCCCAAAGCAGCGTGCCCGAATTGCAATGAAAACTTAGTTTTTTCTTTTTTTGATTTACAGAGGACTCCCGATAACTCGAACCTCGCTTTAACTCGAACTAAAATCAATTTCCTTTGGATTTCCGTCATGCATTTATTGTAATTTTACCCTCGGCAGCTCGAACCATCGGTCATCTACATCTACATAAGGGGGGCCCTGTAAAGGGATATACCCATCACTGGAAGACTAAAGGGTAAAAAGAGTGGGGGAGATAAAAAACGTGAAAAATATGTCTGGATTTATGAAAATCGTGCTAATTTCAACACAACCACCCTGGCACTTTTCCAAGGAAATACACAGGCTTTTTGACTCTATCAATCACAGGCAGTCTGTCACTACACAACCCACTCACCCACCTTGCTTGTGACTGGCTGCCAGCCCCTACGGCTGCAGGGCATGGGTGGCCAAAGCTTGTCCTGCCAAGGAAATGACCACTTCAAAACAAAATTGCGACTCTCTGTCATGCACCCCAACCCCCTGGGGTTAGACCATGGGGGTCCCGCTTGGATTCGGCCGGTAGCCAGACACCTGGCATGTCTGCCCCAACCCTCCTTGACGGAAGCCCCCAGGGATTTCAAGCACAACAAAGGCCTGCCTACCCCAAATTTGACACGATTTCATAAATACAGACATATATACATACCTGGTAACTCGAATCTCCCGCTAACTCGAAGCAATTTTGGTTTCCCTTAAGGTCATTTTCTATATCATTTTACCCTCGATAACTCAAACCTTATTTGTCAATACGTAACAACTCAAAACAAAAAATTCAATGCGAACTACTTATTAACTGACAGTGAGGTCTTTACGGAAAAATCTCAAACTGAGACCTGGTCAATACAGTAAGGTCGAGGTTTGAGGTTTTCTCGTTAAGACCGAACGTCCGAGGTTAATAAGTTTTTTAGTATATGGTTTTTTGCTTTGTCTTTGCAGGCCCGAAAACGGCCCGTGGGCATTACGGGAGAATAATGGCCAATCAGAGTTGGCCAGTCAGAGGGCGCGTTATATCGGCTACAAACACAATCCACATAATAAAGTATTTCACTTAACGTGGAACATACGCTTAGCTATATGGTTTAGTTTAAAAGACTGCCCCAGCTACTTTACAGATATGCCACGAAAAGTATATAAATAAGGAAACAAACATACAGTACTGTTGTCCAACACATTGAAACTACTTCTCCTAACAGTAAATCACATGAACTTTGTGGCAGTTCACAGTACCTAGACTTCGCCTGCTGCTTTTCTTTGCAACAGAATGGAATGGAATAGAATGGAATAGCATAGATAACTTTATTTATACACGTTAAAAACATCAGGCCTTAATTACAAGTAGCTGTTTTCAATTTTCGTTGAACATCTAGTTCTTTTCCCAGCCAAGTCTTTTATTATACGTTTTGATTTATACAGTAATTTGGACACATATTGTTCCATCTTCACGCGACTTCTCTATAATTAAATTTAACTAAAATGTACGCTGTATGAATAGAAATTCATTAACCTCAGTTTTTTCCTTAGTTCCGATTATTTGTTCTCAACTCACGATAACTCAAACATTTTTCGATTTCCCTTGAAGGTTCGAGTTATCGGGTGTTGACTGTACAATTATTGGAGCGTGTTTTGTCAGGGCCACCAAGATTTTGGGTAACCTTTTTTGCTTTGCAACATTCGAGTTGGGCTACAGTCAGCCCACGGTCTTAGCAACCATTTTGCCGCACACTTTGGGTAGCACACAGGAGACTATCGGTGCTGTTATAGCTTTGGCAATCATTTTGCCCACGAACAACAAAGTAGCCAGATATTCTATTGAAAATTTCGTCCACCAAGCATAGACACCAAATAGCTTTTCTAGATACCTTCCAAAGCATGGTCCGGCGAGTTGAAAAGGCTGTTGCCAACCACTTGCGTCTCGAGAACTCCAACTAGGGCAACCTTGTCGCCAATGTCGATTATTTAAACGGGCACCTGGGACAGACCCATCTCCAGAGCTGTGACTCAATTTAGCTAAGAAAGGTATAAAGGGTCGTAATTCGGAGATTAACTGCTATTTCGGTAGCAAGAAGTGCCTCAGGAGGATTTCACCCTCACTTCGCCCCCCGTCCTTCCCGATAGAGAAGGGGTTGTAATATTCCAAGTATGTTTGTCAGGTTGCTCCGTCACGTCTCTCGCCTGCGTGGAGATAAAAAGTGGGTCAACGCGCCTCCCACAACACAGGTATAGTCACATGATAATTATATTATCACCAACTCATTAGCATTGTTTTGTTGTCGCTGTCATACTATTAAAGTTATTCTCTTATTTCTCTCATATTGACCAAACTACAGTGGACGTCCTGCCTGCCTACGTGATTTAATACAACTCAGGAATTCGTCTTATAACTATAGAGAATGACAAGCGAGGCAAGAAATTTTGGAGGTAGCCTACGCCACATAGGTGACGAGCTTGACGAAGAACAAAGAAGACGACGAGAAAACAGGAGAATGGTCATTCGAATTACAACAATGTTATTCCAGTTATTCGGCTTTTATTATGTGTTTCTTAGCTTTATGGTTAATGCACCCATATACATTTTCAAAAGCATTTTTAAAGTTGCCCACAATTGGAGCTTCGAAATCCGATCTGACGACGCTCAAAACCCTAGTGGGAAGAGTCGGCAAGGAAGAGGACCGCAAACTTAACCGTCGCGCTTTGGGACAAGCTACAACCGTCAAGGACTTTGAGAAAGTCTAACTTCCTATTGAAAAAGATAACGAACACGTTTTTTTTTTATCAATTTGCCTTCTGGTTATTCACTTTCACTGTTTGACAGTTTTACGTAAATAATGTAATTTGTGATGATCCCTAATTAACATAAATTACTATGTTTAACTGGGATACCCTAAAACCTCAAGGGTGACACCGCTGCCTTGGTCGGGGGCCACGTTCTCTTATTTTTTCCTCCAGCTTTGCTCGGGGTTTTCGTGCCCGGCTTTGGTGCACTTAGCTTTCTCACTTCATTCTTAGTTTGCGGATCTTTGTAACATCTGTTGACATTTAAAAAGTGGCTCGCTGGCTTGATTGGCCAACACGCCCAGTTTAATCACGATGCGTGTCCGGATGAGTAGCGGAGGTAAAACATTTCTGTGTAATAGGTCTATGTCGAGTTGACGAAAAATAGCTTGTAAATAGTAATAAATTAATTATAGAGTGTAGATTATAGTTCATAGATTAATGAAAAATAGATTGTAAATATTAATACATGGATTATAAATTGTAGATTCAGTTATAGTTCATAGATTAACGAAAAATAAATTGTAAATGATACATAGATTATAGATTGTAGACTATAGTCCATAGATTAACGAAAAATAGATTGTAAATATTAGTACATAGATTATAGATTGTAGATTATAGTTTATAGATTAACGAAAATAGATTGTAAATATTAATACATAGATTATAGATTGTAGATTATAGTTTATAGATTAACGAAAAATAGATTGTAAATATTAATACATAGATTATAAATTGTAGATTCAGTTATAGCTCATAGATTAACGAAAAATAGATTGTAAATAATACATAGATTATAGATTGTAGACTAGTTCATAGATTAACGAAAAATAGATTGTAAATATTAATACATAGATTATAGATTGTAGATTATAGTTTATAGATTAACGAAAAATCGATTGCAAATATTAATACATAGATTATAGATTGTAGATTATAGTTTATAGATTAACGAAAAATAGATTGTAAATATTAATACATTGATTATAGATTGTAGATTACAGTTTATAGATTAACGAAAAATAGGTTGTAAATATTGATACATTGATTATAGATTTTAGGCTATAGATCATAGATTATAGATTGTAAAAATACTTTAAAATTACTTCATCAGTAACGTTTGGATGAAGGACTTTATACAAATAATGGGATATTCATGAGATCACTGTGACTGACTCATGACTTTTTGGATATTATTAAGTTTAAAATTAGGGAAGCCAACTCACCACGAGATAATCTATGTCTTTAGATACAAGTTTCTTTCATGGCCGGTGAGCTTTCTCATGCATCGCAAGCTGCATGCCAGTAAGTAAGTAAGTAAAACATTTATTTAATCACGATAAGGATTTAAGCTTTACAGCTTGTGGGATCCTTAGTAGATAAATAAATTAAATAAATTGAATATGTGAATGAACAATAGTTACAGGATAAGGCTCAAGAAACCTGAGTACAAACGTGAAAAGGACATTGTCACAACATAAAATTCTATCTGAACTATATTTGTAGTTGATACATAACTAATAATTGATAATGTTATTTAGCTAAAAACTTCTCATAAGGAGCAAATACTTTCTACAGTATAAGTTGGCAAAGTCAATGTCCTTGACCAAGTACCTATCTTAAAGTAACTAGTATACAATCCTTAGTTTCTTTTGCTTACCTAGTTTAGGTGACGTTGTAACTGTTGAGTAAGGGCCGAACGACTTAAGTTGGTGTTATTTTGTTGTTGTTCTATTTCGCAGCCATCTAAGCACTTGCCGTAATACTTTTCGTTCCGCTTACCTCTCTACTAACTTGCTTATTCTAACACACCTACCTAGCTATCTATCTTCCGATCTACCTACCTACTTTCCTACTGCTTGTCCAGTCATCTACCTAGAGGTCTACCTATCCGCTGGCCTAACAATCTATCTATGCACCTTCCCACCTATCCGTCCACCGTACTTATGGGTTGAGAGAGCACGGTGTCTTGCCCCACAACACTAGTAAAGACTTTAACAAGTTCCGACGACGACCCCCTACCCCTTCTGATAATAGTACCTGAACCTTTTTCTCAACTGACTCACGGCTCGAAATATGACGCCAGTAGAGGGGCGCAAAGACCGCACTTAGCTCTGCCGAGAAATGGTGGAAAATTCGAGCACCACCAATTCCATAATTTCTGTTTCCTATGCGGTCTGAAGTGAACATAGTCATATAATGATGGCTAATCTGTAGCGACTATTTGAGCACAAACTCAGTTGCTCTGTCCCTTATTACAGTACTGCTATTACAGTAGACTGTGAGTCGTCTCTCTTTTCCTCGAAAACCGTGGGGAAGAACGCAAAACAAGTAAGCGTGCGAGCGTGGCTGTTAGCGTGACTAGTAGCGCGGGCGTCTTCTTCACAGCGATGTCGCGAGCCGCTAGTGACGCGGGCGTCGGAAGTGCTGCCATGTCAATCGACCCATACCTCTTTTCGCCCCTGTTGCCTCTCCATCCGCCCGACTATTAAACAAGAAAGTGAAGTTATATACTCCTAGTGCTTGCTACAACGGTTTAAGGTAAAACAAGAAGATTCTTGCCCTTTATCATTACGCTATATTTTTAGTATCTATAAGTCGTTTTGTGAAGAAAGTAACATCGACGAAGGAAATTAAATTATATGTATCATTAAAAGTACAGCTATGAAATCCTGGACATTCTGAGAATGGCAGGGAAAATTACGGTTGAAGCCGGTAAGAAAAAGACAAAAGAGGTGTAAGTAAATGAAAACAAAGCGTAAGCATTATTGATATTCGGAAGGATTGAGACAGATTACAAACAACAAACTTAAATAACCTCCTTTCCAGGCATTTTCTTGAAATTCAAGGGAAAAATGCCCCGAGAATGAGGTCATAAACTTTACACGCTTTGCTTGATTTTTCAGTTTATGCCATGCGCTACAAAGCTCCTTTAATACTCATTGAGAACTTGCACGGACAGTTCTTTGGTGCTGTGTATTTATCTCGCAAAAATGATATATAACAGATGTTAATCAAAAAAATTCTAAAAAATTTTTTTAATAAGGAAAGGGTGAATATAACTGTCATATTTGTAGGCAGGTTTTCAAACATGGATTTACTTCTATCCGCAATGGGTCATAAAATTGTGTGTTTTTTCGTAAGATGAACTTCAGGACTTGATAAACCAAACAATTAACAAGAGATCATAATTTACTCCTTTAGTTTGCATTTCTGAAAGCCATTATAACAAATATGATGTCATTAAAAAAATTTCAAGAAAAGGTAATTGCAGTTTGTATTGTATAATGATCGATTTTTACATCAAATATTAATTACCAGCCTGAACATAGCACGAAATGTTTTCTGCGTTGTTTAATTTCCTTTGAGAGGGTCCTCCGTCAGACAAGTCGTTTTATTTGTGTGAAAAATACAAAAACCATGATTTCTTTGTCGGTCACATTTTTCATCTGCTTTCGCATCCTATTTTCAGTAGCATTCATTGGTTTCACGTTCAATGACAGACTCCTTCCAAACAAGACTTTTGAAAGCTTTTCTACAATCGATTGGTTGCAGTGTGTCAAGGCTTGCCAGGCAAGTCCCAGATGTATTTCCTACAACTATGACGTCTGCAACGACAAATCGTGTTTTTTGAACGAGTGTGGATTTTGCGATCGTTGCGAAGCTCTCAGAAACCTTGTCGTGTCACCTGGAGCCATATTCCATCAGTTAAAGAAGGTACTTAATAACTCATTCTGCTCGTTTCAGTCACCGGCTGAAACAAAACTTATTATTTGGTATATACAAACAAAACTACTCATTCTATACAACTTGCAATGGAACTGTGAAGATTCAGATGATTAATTGGAAGTTAGACGATTTCATGCTTTACAGCAGTATGCACTAAGTTGCGTCAGTAGATTCATTTTACGTCGCAATACATTGCGAATCAAACCTGTAGAGAAAAAAGTCGCTAATAATAATGTTTTGACTGAAATCAGTTAACAGTTTCTTACCCTAGATTATGCGGATTATTTTGTGTGTCGATGACAAGATTTTTACTTTTTTGTTAAGTCTTAAGTATCTTAAAGGTAGTCCCTATTGGCTTCCTTGCCTTATACATTGGTACTCTGCAAATGTATTTATGAATGGCAAAAATACATGTAAAACAAACAAACGGACACGCGCGAGACAAAACCATTTCACCAACGCTGAATTATCGCTTTACCGTTTTCGTGTCCATTTGTTGTTGACTTCAAATACGTTTGGTGCAGTTTGCCTGAATTTAATTAAATTTTTGCCATTTTGATTTGGTCTTATGCTAGTTTAAGACAAAATTTCGTAATTCAGTTATTTGGTCACTTTGTGTCTAAGGCACTTTGAAATTTGGATCCGAAGAACAAAAAACGATCTTTTTAGACAATTCATCCAGCTCTTTCTCTTTCATAAAATCATTCAGTTACACCAATAACTGTGAAAAATGAACAAAGCCTTGATGATAATACTACTGCTCCTGATAATCTTTGTCCTTTTTAATTATAATTAAAGGACATTAATGCATAGTATAAGACTTAACGATTTTAAAATGAGTGTTGAATGTTTGTAGTCTTTTCTCTTGAGCCTAGTTCACACTAGCGACATAACGACATAAACATAACATAAGGACGACGTTATATTTGCAGTGTGAACATCCTGACATAATGACATAATAACAATACCGCAACAGCATGAACATAAGGAGAAAACTGATCTTTTCCTTATGTCTTTATGTTGATGTTCACATTACCGGCATAAGCAATTATGTCGTTAATTATGCCATTATGTCTGTTGCTAGTGTGAACCAGGCCTTAGCAAACTGCAAATGGGGCAACCTGTGCTTTAAATTCTCGTTAATTTCTTTTTGCAGGCATCAAATGAAACGTTATGTGACCTTTCAACATTAACGGAAAAGCTTCCCGTCACAAGTTCAGAAGAGAACGAAAGTCCAGAAGTCGTGATAAAGCCTACCAAGTGCTCATTTGAAAAGAATATTTCTCACGAACATCTTCTGTACAACGTGACCATTTGCGACAACAGGGAATATGTCCTTAATGCGTGTTCCACGAAGAATCCAATACAACAGATATCTGTTCGCCACGTGGAGTGCACGTGCTCGTGTGAGGCGTGCAAGACATTGCACTTGCCCAGTGCGTGCGTGTCACCCGAAGTGATCAAAGAAATTTCAGAGAAATGTGAAGGGAAAGCCTCGTGCAAAGTGAAACGACCAGATGTACTTTGCGACTCTCAACGCGTAATGGCGATTCACATATCCTATGTATGCGACAGCCAGAACAAGGAACAAGAGGGGCGTAAGGAGGAAAGTGACGAAGAGGATGACAAAGATTATGAAGAGAGTGACGACAAAAATGACGAAGATTACGAAGATGACGACAAAGATGACGAAGATGAAAAAGATGACGACAAAGATGACGAAGAAGATGGCAAAGATAACCAAGATGACGAAGATGACAAAGATGACGAAGAGGACGACAAAGGTAGCGCAGATGACGACAAAGATGACGACAAAGATGACAAAGATGACGAATTAGATCACAAAGATGACGACAACGATGACGAAGAGAATGACAAAGATAACAAAGATGGCGAAAAGTATGACGAACTGTATGGCAAAAAAAATGAGAAATAAGACGACAAAGATGACAAAGATGACGAATTAGATCACAAAGATGACGACAACGATGACGAAGAGAATGACAAAGATAACAAAGATGGCGAAAAGTATG
>Ga0099807_1080159_pt1 | contig 11071 bp, 6 predicted proteins | sample OrbTnscriptome_FD_81149 | JGI IMG/M metagenome (GOLD analysis project Ga0099807, IMG submission 81149) | Coral microbial communities from Puerto Morelos, Mexico - Orbicella T R A metatranscriptome (Eukaryote Community Metatranscriptome) | ecosystem: Host-associated > Invertebrates > Cnidaria >...
ATCTTGTTAACGATGATTTTACGGTCATAACTTAGAGTCTTTAGAGAGAAATATGGCTTATCTGCCTCTTTCCCTGGATTTTACGGAGTGACCTCAGCCATAAGGAGCGCTATGAAATCTTTCAAATTGAAGACGCAAGACGAAAAAGATCAGGCTATATTTTACTCTCCTTATCCTGATCTTAAGACTCTAAAAATCAAGGTTGCTAAAAGCTGTACCTTTAGGTTCCTTGTCAAGCTTTTGCTCTTATCTATCCCACTCATAATTTAGCTACTTTGTCTTTTGTAATTGTTAATATTTTCTGAGTAAGTTTATAAATTTTTTTGCAAATGATGTGATATGTGTCTGTTTGTAGTAAGTATCACATTGCAAGTAGTGTAAGCAAAACAATGTAAGTTGCATAAATATTAATTGTTAATATTGTAACGCAATGTACATAGAGAGTATCCTTAATGAAGTTAATGTAAGTATGATATTGTAAGTAGTCTCCTTTCTGTGTGGTTATAATAAAAAACAAAAAAAGGATTACAAATGTGGAAAATTGGTGGTAACAAAATTTTCATTTTTTTTTTGCAAGCACTAAATGCTATTTTTCATCATAGTGCAAACAGGTCCTTACCAAGTGTGAAGTATTTGAATTTTCTTATAAAACACTTCAACAAAATAGGACAAAACTGAGACTTAGGCCATTAGGAGTTTACCCTTCATGAACCCATTAACATTCCATGCAAAGAAACATCATAGATGTTACAGGAAAATCAACCACTGTTAGTAATGTCTTCATAACCAAAAATTTCTAAGAATTTTTAACATTCTAGAGGACTCTATAAGCCACATTTATAAGTAACAAAAGTGTGCATTGTTAATTTAACCTTGAACCATTATTTCTCACTGAATTAATGAGGCAACAAATTGCAGTGCAGATGTCACATCCCTATGTCAAAGATGCTTCACAGTGCCAGCAGTAAAACCAAATATTGCCTTATAACCGTCATGAGAAATAGCTTTAAAAAGCTAAAACGATGGACAATTCAAGACCAAGACATCATTCTAGTGCCTTGCAACATTGATACCAGCAAGCATTGATTTCTTCTTGAAGTTGAACCCAGAGAGAAGTGCACTGTAGCCTATGAGAGCATGCCAACCAGCTTCTTGAAATAAGGTTGCACACAGCTACCAAAAAATGATCTTCCTGATAACAAAAAAAAGATCACAACCCCACTGACACTCCCTGCCAAACAACTGACTGACCATATTTGCATGCATAAACGCAAGAAGCCTTCAGAACCAAGGCCGCAAGGTTGTTCCCAGAGGAGATTCCATCCTTGGCATTAGATGTCACATGCTGCTAGAGCTACACAGCAATTCCCTATTTCCATTCCTTTCAAGGTCGTGTAGATTGATGAGTACTACAGTGCCTAAAATCAACCACTTTTACATTGGCAGGGTCTGCATTGAAATCTGATGGTTACGTTACTTTTAAGATTTTGCCCAAGAATGACTGGGGGCACTTTCCACTGGACAAACAGGAATAACATTAACAATCTTCATGCCAGCTGTATTTTCTTTGATCCAGTTGAACTGTGAGGCATGCCCCCTTAACATTGTGGAACATGACATTATCAAGAAAGTGCCCATTAATTAATTCATTCATTGTTTTGGGGTTGTCTCTTTTATGCAGAGCTGCACTGAAGTTTTGATTTACTAAAGTTATCTTACAATACCAGATTTTTTTAGTTTTATAGCTTTTTACTGAAAGATAATATATTGCTGAGATCTTCAGAATGTTGGCTATATCAACACCTATAGTGTGTAATACACTCTGAATTTTCTCTCAAAACTTTGTACATAACATCTACTCTCAAAATAAATAATGTACTTTCAAATAACAAAACTGTTTATCAGTTAACATTCACCCCATTTATCACCAGTGAATCGTTATTGCAACAGTAGGTTGGTTTTGATAGACGTTACAGATGGCACAACAGCACGGCTATTTTGTCACTCACCTAATGAACGTAACTTCCACCGCAAAATTTTGCAACGTATGTGACACACTTTTCTTAAATAAAGGGGCTGTGGATATTTGTTACCCATTTTCTTGTTCCCTTTCACTAACAAACAGAAGATACATGTAACAGAGGGCATTATTCTCTGATTATTATTTTGTTAAGTACTGACATAAAAATGATCAAACCAGGACTTTAAAAGTGTAGTATGTTTATACTCGCTACAAAGAATTGTTGCTAAATCAAGTCCACTTGGAGTTTCTGTAAAACACTCAAAGTAGTTAATTATGACTTTGGGATAAAGTTTCCTAAAACATAATGGAAGTGTTTTCTTGGCTTCTTTCTAGCAAGGCCACACAATTGAAACAGAGAGTTTCTTAGACATAAGCCTAACCCACATAATTAAACCACTACCAACAGTGCTAGCAGACCCTTGGAAACTGGATTGCAAGTAAACAGTACTAAGAGCTACCCTAAGTTTTGAAAGAGTCCACAGCAATTCCCATTCAAGTCAAAGCTTTCTTTCTGGACCAGGTCTCCCATTAACATAACCAGCAACTGACTCAAAAGGAGAGGGATGTTGAGAGGCCTCCTTTGCTGTTTGTTTTCCCCTCTCCAATATTGCATAACCCAAGCTTTTGGACTTAAATAATCAAATATAAACTAAAATGCTTTGGGCAATGGCAAACTTGACTTCCATTTCTTGAATGAGCTGCTCAAACTACATTGGAACTGAAATCTGAGAGTCTTTATATAAACACTCTCCATCACAACAACCACCTCCTCTAGAATCTTGTTGTGACTCTTTACTCCTGGGAAAAAAAGACTCCTTGAAGAAAAGGCTTCTAACTTGTTTATTTTCTGCTTCTTGAGTGTTTTCTTTGAAAATAGTTGGAAACTGTCATAGATACTAATGCATGACAAGATTCCTGAGACTCTGAAATTCCCAGCAGGACATGGGTTTCCAGTGACATCATGGCATTTCTGCTAATCAGATTACAAATCTATCGTTACTGCACAATTCGTGGGCATTTGCGGTTTGAGCCAAATAGCAATTAACAGAATAATTTAATGGTGTAAACCAGATCACCAGCCATGTATGGCTGGTTAAAAAAGTAAAGTATGGCTGGTTAAAACAGTTTATACTACAAAAAGAGAGCCTTCACTGTATGCAATGCACAAAATTGAATCAAAAATACATGCACAAAATTTGATCAAAAGTACACATGGCACAAACTAGAGCATGACGACAAATCCATGTTCCCTTCGTCTCCATTGATCAAATTTGCAGACAGTCACTCGATCCAAGCAAAATTTGGTGGTACCACAAGAATTCAACACAAGTGATTCCTTTCAGTTTTTCAAAGCTGGGATCGCAGAATTTTATTTCTTTTACCTTTCTGATACAAATGGCAGGATTGTGGATCCATCATGATTTGGATTTTCAAGAAAAAAAGATACAGATATTGTCACCACTCTCTATGAAATACTTGAGAGAGCATTACAAAAAAAGACCCTACACGCCAATGGAATAGTTACTATTACAGAATTTCAAGCAATCAAGGATTTATTACATTTGAAAAAACTAAAATCAAAGCTTGATCCTTCCATGGGACTGCAGCTGCTTGTGAGACTCACTGGAGCTATCGCCACGAGCTGTATAGATTCCTTGAGGCAAGACCAAACTATTGGTTTGGATACTGGAAGGCGTTTTGGCTCTGGGCTCTGGTATGGTCCAGATGAAGCCCATAAAAAGTTTGTAAAAGTTTTGTTATCTACTGCATTGTATACAGTTATCAAGAAGGTCATTAGAGAAACATCCAACACATCACAATGTTATAATTTGACCACCAACTGAGAGTCTCTGACTGGATTCAGCTGTATGTAAAGCTGGCAATGTAATTGCAACATAATTACAGTTCTCAGCAAACTTTCTTGAAGTTTCTTAACATTGCTTGCAGCGGGGTAAGTTAATATACCTTTTTAAAAATAATTATATCAAAATAGAAATCTGATCTGTATTTTTCATCAAGAGCTTGCAGGTAGCTGTCTGACCCACAAAGAGGGGGGAGTGTTATTGGCACCCTATTCTAGGTCTACTGTGGTTCTTGTTGCTGATTCATTTCCATTTTAATATGATCAATATTACTTTTGTAAACAGGATTCTTCACTTAGAGCAACTTTCCACTGGATAAGTGACACAAAATAAGTGAAACTGTTCTTCTTGTACATTGCTACAGCCTTGGGCTGGGGGAAAGGTCACATGATTTGAAAGGCCAACCGTCATTCTTGTTCCTCTCTGCCACCGTTTGACCTTCCTGAAGTTATTTGGCCGTGTGCAATGTTTTACATCCACTTACAAGTGACTGGATTTTAAATCTACGCTGAGACATGCAAAAAGAGTCTTCACACCCTAAGAGGAATGTGCATATCACATAAGTTGATCAGAACAAGAAACTTTAGAAGCTGAGCATGATTTAAAGCAAGCATCAACCACAAAGGAACTGCCAAGCTGGTGTAAAGAGCTATTGCACCAGCACAAACAGTATTCCAAGGAATTGAAGAGGTATTAAAGTAAGCTGGATAAAGCCAAGTATCTCAAACAAAGCAGACATCAACCAACGCACTCCTAATTACTGAAACTTCTATCTAGGCAATTACTTGCTAAAAATAACCTTCACAGAGAGTATTAAGCAGCTCAGACTAAGCAGCAGCAACTGACAAAAGAAGTGGTTCAGAATGATTTGCTCAAGAAGGAACTGGATACCACAGTTTCCCAACTCCAGAACATGAGGTGTAAACAAAATGAATTGGAACAATATTTGCTTAAAAACTCTTTGGAACTGCATGGAATTCCATGCCGCGCATATTCTTGAACAGAAGAGGCGGGGCTCAAGGTGACAAATGCTCTAAATGTCAGTGTTCACCCTGAAGATATCAAAAATCTCATCCCATGTGGGTCAAGCACAGTGAGATGATTATGGTAAAATTTGTCAGCCATGAAGGAAATCCTTAGTTTATAAAACAAAATCCAGGTTAAAGAATGTTTAACTGGTATTTCTCCAGACTTTCCAGCATCTTCTTGAACCGAGTGAAGCCATATCCATAATTTATGTGTGAAAATCTCATGGCCTACAGACATCATCTCATAAACATGGCCAACACAAACTGAGGAACAATGAATTGCTCAGCATTTAGATGATGGATGGCAAAATTTCTATCACCACATCTCTGGAAGGCTTGCAAATTAAAATCTCCAGCAAAGAAGACTTGCACAATCTTTACACTATTCAGTCATTGAGTGAAGTACAAAGATTACAAGGTTCTCAATGGAAATTGGAACCCAGCGATTGATCACTGCCTACTTCGGGATTAAAGCCACTTACTTTACTTTCTGCCTACTTCTCTCGTCTTAGTTCATGATCGTGTCTTCTACTTCTCTTCTTTCATTTGCTGTTGAGTTTTTCTTGTCATATCTTGTATAAGATAACCCAAAAAAAACTACTAAACTTGCTAGTACTTCTGTATTTGACAACCGTCATGTTTTCAATGACAGAAACATCAGGAAAGACTCCAATCAAAAATGTCAAAGCTGATTTGGACCCTGTTCAGGAAAGACTGAAACTCATCTCTAGCAGGCAACAAGGCGCAAGCAACCATACTACACGCACTTCATGTTGTGACAATGCTAAGAGATCAGTTATACAGAAGATGTCACAGCACAGACCACTGGCGATTAGCCAAGAACAGAGAGGGAATTTTCATCAGTTATCCAATATGTCACAAGCTTAATACCTAATGTCAGTAACCAATTCCATGAACATAGGCCAGTTCTCAGTTCCCTGACAGTGGATGTGTCTCTGACTTCTATTTAGACCCTGAATTTGACTAACGTAACTCGTCCAACACAGTGCAGCAACATTAGGGGTTTACTTCGCTTATCAATTAAAGAGACACATTGCATAGCAGAGTATACTTAATTGTAAAAGGAGTACTTTTTTCTCAGCATTAGGATGGAATTATGGTATACATAGTTTTAGTGCATATAAAATTGTTTTCCTTTGTCATGATCTTTCAGACTTTGCCTTAGAAGAACCTTTGATAAGTATCAGTTCATTTTTCTAACCAGTTTTGAGTATGGACACCATTTTATCACAAGATTACTTTCTTTGAAAGTTTTGTAAGTTGTGTACAGTTTTTTAAATACCAGACCATGGAAAGCATGGAAAAAACAAATGACCTTCCTCTCAATACAGATTTTCAAACAAGATGACAAAACTTGATGATGTAGTTGTAAGAAAAATAATCATAGATATTTTACAATTTGATGTTCAGAAGGTTGGAAATTGCATTTCTAAACTTCCATATTTCAAAGTTTTCTGAGGAAGCATGCCATACCCCAGACACCCTAGGTGTAGTGGCCTCAATTTCTCATAACCCTGACATTAGATCCTGATAATGGTCTGCTTTGTTCCACCTTTTTACATTGTTAAGGGGGAGTTAAAGTTCTTTGCTTTCATAAGCCTCTTCTAGCAGAACCCAGACTAAATATAGCTCTCGATATATATTTGCAATTTTTTGTTTCTTGTTTTTAACAAATCTTGTTTATTTCACTCTAAGGAAGTTTGTTATATCCTTTAATTTATTCTCAATCCAACAGCATACAAATTCCTATTAGTAAATGTACACATTTATATGAGTAGGTAAGCAAATAAATGAATAAATGTTTAAAAAAAGAAAAAGCAGTTCTGGGAAGAGAAATAGTACGCAAATACAGAAAAGTGCAAGCAGAGCGAGTTGCCAATACAGCAAGGAAATAACAACAAGAACTTGTAACGTGTTCACTGTACCTTACAGTAGAATCACTTAACAACACAGAGGGCCACAAAACAAGTAGTCCTCACTTGTTTATTCACCTTTAGTACAAATAAGTATTATTTTCTGGCAGTAACTAACGGGATGATACAATGTTTTCATGGAAGAAAAACAGGATTTTATCCTTGCGTCACAATTTGAGTAACTTGGGAAAGCCCTTTTGCATCTGCTGCTTTCTGCAACAATATTCAACATTTGTGGCTTATTATTTTATCAAATTCTACCTTACAGAGTTGGAATGTTGCCAAAGGATTGGGACATAAGAGAAGGGTTATTGTTTAAACATTTGATACGGTAACAACAGTGAACAATTTTTTGGTCTATAACTTTAGTGATAATAACTTTAAGTGCCTATGAAGAGTATTTGTGAAATATAACGTTTGAAATACACAATTCCAAAGTTTGAAAAGTTTAGGGTTAACACTGACGACTTTACAAGCCTTCAAATTTGTGCCATTTTAGCCTTAAAAATGGTAGTTTAATTGCATGGCCAAAATACCACGTGACAAGAGCCACTGACATCATTTGGGTGCCACAAGATCAATTCAGTGAGGCAGAAAGAAAGGAAAGCAAGACACAACAAGGCCGATACTGCATTGCTGATGTCAAAACAGTTCATTCACGCCCGGCTTCCACATGTTTAAGTTCCCCAAGCATCCAGTTGAGAGAGGTAAATGGGTTCAATTCGTCCACAGACAGACACAATTTTAAGGATCCTACTTCTAAGTACACGTCACTTTGTTCTGCCCGTTTCGAAGAATCATGCTAACAGAGAAACTTGGCCACACTCAGCAGCATGGAGGCCCAGGGTCTTAAGTTGAATTGGTGCTTAAAAAGATGCTGTGACGACCAGGGACATCATTGTCCCGCCAGCTGCGGAGGAGCTCCGCAATCCCAGTAAAAGACAAGTAAGATTTCCACATGTTTTTTGACATAATATTTTCAGGAAAAGATCCACGAAATTTTGTTACTTTTAGCATGACATTAAAATGTCACATAAGCTCTGAGGTGAAGAAGAGAAGGTACATGTAGCACTGCATCGGCCATGTCAGATTTCACCATGTCCAGGTGAACGCATTTCCTTGAGGATTGTAAGAGAAGAAAGCAAAAGAAAGGCAACAGTGGCGGTCTCTCATAATGGCCTTATGCGCCCAAAGGCACCAAGAGGATTGAGTAAGTGAGTGAGTGAGTGTTAAAATGACACTGTCCGTTTTTTTATGTGTGTAAATTTGCAAAACAGGCTCTACTAGTAGCAGGTTCAATACATTTCAAACACAACAGAATAGTTTTGATATTGGGGGACATCTATGGCCTGGCTATTGAATTTTAAGGGACAAATGTCCTGTGAAAGAGAGAAAATGTTGTATGTTTGCACTCTGGCTCAAACCCTGCTGCAGCTAATGAAATTGCTGCTGTTCTTGCCCAAGATTCTGTTCATCAAAGAAACTTACAGAGGACAAGGTTGGTAACCAGCCAATTTAGGGCCATTCACACTTTAGAAAGCTACTTCATAACTATCATCATGCTCCTGCACCATAAATCACAGACCAAAGGAGATGATGGAAAAAAGGATAAAGGAGTTCTTCAGCATCTACAGAGTAAGAAGTTTGTCGAATTTAGGTACTTTCCAATTGATGTAATGAAGGTGTTGTCAGACCTCAATAAGTCTTTCCAAAGAGACCAATTCTGCATAACAAACCTTCTTGTGTGCCTGGAAGCTGGTATTTCACAGTTTGATGCTCTAAGACCTCAAAGGGGCCAAAGGTATCAAGATGGGGCACTCCAGTGTCATACCACAAAGAACCCAAAATTGAAATTGACAAAAACAGGCACCATTGTAGAGGATGGTTTTTTTTCTTCCATCTTAGGCCTTCATGAGTCCTACAGCTTATTTGCTGTCTGTGATTCCAGAGAGATGCCTCAAGATTGAAAGAATGAGAAGCAAAGAATCATAGAGCAATGGCCTAATCTACATGCTGAACTTGCAAGGCAGAAGATTAACAAGATCCTACAAGTAGATGTCTTTTCCAATATATTTATATCACCTCCCAATGATGTTAAAAGATTGTCTTGATTGATCTCCTTGTCACTCTGTCACCAAGCACAGCAAAAAAGAGATTAAAAATCTAAGATTTACAGTTCAGGATTTAATTGTTTACTCAAGAATGAACAACCTGACCATCTCAACATGACATGACCAGTCAACATGACTGGTGAGTGAAGTTTTTGTCTGGTAAAGTCACCATTCTGGCCAGACATTGCCCGTTGACCGGCCGTTACTTTGATCCCTGCGATGTGACCATTTTTTGAGCCACTTCTGCAGTTCAACACTGAATAACAGGGAAAAAAACAGAGACATGTCGGTATTTAAACTCTGGTAACCATCGTTATCACAGTGCTGACTAACTATAAAATTCTTAGTAGTACTGCAATTTATGTAAGTCAGACAATGACATGTCATTGTGCCATATGCTCTTGTTTAAATGAAGGTTGAGTTGGACAGTTTATTTGTTTGCATTAAAATTGCCTAGTTTAATTTAGACCTTGCTAAGCACCAAGTGCATCAGTATAAAATAATCACGTTCCTCATTTTTCTTCAGAGTTCATGAGAATTAAAGAGAAACAATGGGTGTCCTAAGCGATAATGAAACAGTCAATTAACAAAGCACATTGACATTGCACTGGGAAAGTTGATAACCAGACTAACAATGAAGGGTACACACTACAATGTGATTACAACAGTTTTTATCCATGTTAACCACTTCACAAATACCACCATAAATGCAGAATGAAGAAGTTAGTTGTTTTGGAAGTGTTACAATATAACTATGTAAACATAGGAAGGGGTTCATGATTTTGAAAACCTGGGAAAGTGGAAGTAGTGCCCTGGGCAAGCAATGAGAGTTACTTACCCAAAGGGTAAGCTGAAATTCAAATATTTTTGGAGTCCTTGTGGCATACCAGAATTTGGGTCACAACTAACAAACCTGTATTGCATTCACACTTCTGAGTAACAATTTCACTTGACTTGCTGGAGGAAAAGACCTTGAGTTTTGAAATTTGAATTAGCGATTTGAAACCAAGACAGCCAAGGAATGCTGACTGAATTATATTGTTCCAGAAAATATCCATACTCTTCTCAATGAAGATTTTCTGATTTAAACCCCTTTCCCCGCCTTACCCCTTCAGAGATTGTACTGACAGTGTTCCAAATAAGAGACAGGTTTCTGGTCAATGACCTGATAGTGACAGCTTCTTGACCCGGCAAATTAAATAGAAACTATACTTGCTTAAATTTATTAAAACAATAAGAGAGAAGTTTCCAAACAGAAAATATTGGAAGGTAACTATCCCACATCAAGAAAGAAATTACAGAAGTAATGCGTAATTCTGAAGACAAACAAGGCTGTTTGCTGGTAGTGCCCAGTCACGAGGCCATTTCCTTTAGCTTTCTGCCCACAAGAGAAACATTCCCAAGTCGCCTGGCCACACAACCTCCTTTTTACTTACAGTCACTCTCACTGTTTTCTTGTGTTATATTGAGGTTTGCATAGTAAGATGGTTGACGTCAGAATGGTTAAATCCAACCTTGGAGTCAAAACATTGTTGAGTCTTTGATCGAGTTCCACGCAAATTGATCAATCAATAATCTTTATTTCTTAATTTACACTTTTCAGTTGGACTGGCCCGTGGATAGTTAGTGCTAGTCTAGATGGGCCAGTCTATCAATTGCTACAAATGTTGTTTTTTTTTTTATTATTGATGAATAGAAAAATAGAAAGTTAGGAAAAAGTGAATAAAATAATAAAAAGAAAAAGTGGGAAAAGAATGAGAAAAGAAGGGGTTATTAGATTCAATAGATAATTTTTTTACTACTGATACTACTACTACTGTCAAATTAATTTAGAAATGATCTTGTGAACCTCAATGAAGGAATCTTTGCCTTCCAGAACACTGAGTTTGAATGATTTTTTTGGTAGTTCTCTCAGAGAGCTTGGTATCCTATTGCATAGCTTAGCACCAATTCTTGAAATGGCGGTTTTTTTTGTATTTCAAGTCTTCAGGGTTAAATGTAATATATAGATTTAGGCCAGCCTAAAAGCGTAGCTCCTGGGCCGGGTTGTTCAAAGCCCGATTAAGCTAACCCAGAAAAAGGTAGAATTTTGATTTGAGTTTTGTAACTTTGC
>Ga0099807_1108997_pt1 | contig 10911 bp, 6 predicted proteins | sample OrbTnscriptome_FD_81149 | JGI IMG/M metagenome (GOLD analysis project Ga0099807, IMG submission 81149) | Coral microbial communities from Puerto Morelos, Mexico - Orbicella T R A metatranscriptome (Eukaryote Community Metatranscriptome) | ecosystem: Host-associated > Invertebrates > Cnidaria >...
AAAAAGTTCAAGTCTGTGGTGACGGGAGTCAAAAGGAAAAAATCAGAACACTCTGCGAGCTTCGATGGAGAATATGAAGACTTGAAGGACAGACTGGGACAGCAGTTTAGCCTCCTTAGCGGGTAAGCAATTCATGGGGGAAATAATAAACATTATATGGGCTGATAAGGGTGGCAGAATACGAGACACGCTTCACATTCATCTTACGTGTTATTACAACAGAAATGCACACTCACAGAAATATACCTGTGTTACACGCTAGAGTGATTTAGCTTTGTGAAGATTCTGAATTGCCGAGAGAGGCGGTTTAAATCTCGTAAACTACATTTGATGGCTAAAACAATCACTTGTCTTCACAGTTAAACTACGCTTCGAAGAGTCGTGATTATTTCCTGTCCGTATCTATTTTAATTCTTGATCCGACTCGCGTGCAAATACAACCATTAGCCGTGAATCCACTTAAGACATTAAAAGAGCAACTTAAGATTTACCTAGAGGATATTCATTTTGGGAAGAGAATTGAATAAATGCTTGTTAATTCTGTCAACGTTTGGTTTTTATGTTATCCAAAATTGCGGTTAAATGCCATAACAAAACTGAGCTATTTGGACACTTTTTATAGTCGATATATATTGCTGGTTTATCTAGCGCAGAGAAAACAAAACAAGTTCATAACAAGATGACAGAGCTGTGATTATTCTAGATGTTAGACGAATAGGGTTTGCTGCTCTTTTTTGCTAAACTAAATTACCGCAATTTTTTACCGAGCTGTTAGAATATTTCTGCTACTATACTATAGTTCGTTCGTTCAGTGTACGTGAAGGAAAACTTCTGTTTAAGCTTGTGGGCACGTAATGCCTTGTACTGAGTTAACTTGGCCTTTTAATACAAAGAGGAATTTGGTAAGGTCGAATATGAACTCATGCCAGGCGAATATCCGTCCGGCGAACGCAACATTTCCGACAACTTGAGCTTGCAGATAAATTTACAATTGGTAGATATAGGTCTTTGGCCTCAAGTTGGTTCCAAACTGACCGCTTTAAAGCAGAGATTAGCAATATTTGTCATCTCGTCCGTATAGTTTATTCTCAGTAAGGGAAACACGGTTGTTTTCTTTTCCTTTCCAGGTTATCTTTTGGTTTACGGGAAAATAGCCGATATAGAAACTTGCGACTTTGACCTATATCTAAAATATAATGACTCTTTATCTGAAAATGTCTCCTGTATGACAGGTAAAAAAAAAAATCAAATTTTGGGACTGTACAATACACAAACATTCTAGTAGAGATTTGGCTGTGTTCGAGGCAAGAACGTTGTGAATGGAAGGAAGAAACGTGATTTTATCTCTCATTTAGGAGTGTGCAATCCTGTAAAGAGAAAAAACCAGACACGTAGCACGTTGTAGGATAGATGTAGAGTTTAAATTTGTGGATTATTTTTAGCTCTCACATTATCTGTCTCAACCGCTTTCATTATTCATACAAAGTTCCCCGGAAAAGCAAACATTATTCAAATGAGATTTGAAGAATTTTGTGGCGCGGTTTAATTTGTGTATCGAATACTAAAAAATATAAGATTATGTTTGCTTGTTTTAGATTGCTGCATCAAACTGCGCTCGTGATCGTCCGATTTTTGCCGGCCAGTTTGTGTATTTCGTGAATGAGGCCCTTCTTTTAATCCTCCACGATCTACATCATTTGTTGAATCATTAGTATGGATGTTTTTCCAACAGTTTTGTAACATGGAAACGGATTAAGAAATTCAACTTGACTCGAAAATCATTAATATCCTCACGTCTTTGCGAGAGGAAAAACCAAAAAAATATTTCCTGGCACATTGAAATTATTTCAAACTTTTTCTGATGGAATTTCAATAGTGAAATTAATTCGATACTCCGTTCTTGGTTTCTAGGAAAACGCTTCATTTTGTAAAAAATGCTAAAACTGAATCCCAAATTGTAAACCGTTGGTAGGGGGCCGTGACACAGGACGATTTGATCCAAAACAGGCTGATCGTCACGGCTTTTGCTTCTTTAAAATTTATTTTTTTAGCTCTTTTCCAACCATGAATCTTCATCCATTTTTCAGTGGATTCCGATCTCGTTTACACTTTTCATGATCATGATCATTTGACCTGAATGCATACACCCCGAACAATGGCAATTTGAAAACACAGGATCTTTTTGTGATAAGCCTGCGCTTTATCCGTAATGAACAAAAACTATAGAATTTATCTTAGTGCCATGATAGGTACATGTATCTCTTAAACGCCTGTGGTTATTTCAAGACGCTCAAACTCTCCTTGAAAACTTTCCTTCTTTGCGTGAATCATCATCCCAGACTAGGGACAACTGAAATATTAAAGTTGGTACATGACCCGGAGGTCCATAAGCCAGTGAAAAGGCTGATAAGAAATTGTACAATAATCAACACCGACATGAAATAAATGCGAATTAGAACATCAGTGATTTTATCCAGCCTGCAGCTACAGAGCAGTTGTGTCGTTGATTTTAAAATAATCACGAAAACCTATAAAAAATGTGACAATTTTACAAATGACAGATAAGTACACATTTGTCCAAAAATTGCATGTGCAAATTTTTTTGCGATGCAATGCTTGCGGACAGTTTTTGTTGTTTTGCGTTAACAAGCAAATGAAACCAAAGACCTCTCCTGGCTTTTAATTTAAGTAAGAAATAAAACAAGGTGTACCAGCTCAGCTTAAAAATGTAAAATACAAGTCGGTTTAAACCAGCAGGTGCTAAAGGCCATATATTAACATTTGCCATTGACACCAAAACCGCCCACAGGCAAATAGAGCATTTTGAGAAGAAAGGAAAAAGTTGGGCAGCGTTTACCAACGAAATGTCAAAATCGGACAGCTTTAGTTTTATGTCATGTACACACTCTAGCCAGCTGCTTTCTTACAGTTACCAACAAAAGCTTTTTTAATATTCTGCTTCTTCAAAACTCAGCAGGGAGCGTTTATTAATATTACGAGCGCCAATAATGAGGAGCTGGAGGCGTCGGCGAACTGCGAAAAGCGATGCGTTGAATTGTGTTACAAAATGGCCATCCATTAAATACTCGGTAATACTCGCGAGCGTGTTGCAATCGATGCCCAAAAGTAAAGTCCGGTCGTTTCCCTGTTTGCTTCAACTAACGGCTGAAAACCGCCAGGCCTGTTTTTCTTAGTATGCTTCAGACAAGTTTCTTTGGAAACTGCATTTCTGTGGTAACAAAATTGCTCAGTAATCGTCGCATAAGTTGCATAAAACCCATTTCGCAGTAAAATGACACCTTTACTTTCCAAGTTGTTTTCAAAGTGATCTTTTAGTATGTGCATTTGCAAAGTAAACCACCATTAGGCTTTTGATATTAAGTAAACTTGGTATCTGTTTTCAGTATGAAGCCACGCAGTTTCTAGGATACTTCAATCGGCAAAAGACTATTTGTAAATTTTACATTTCATTAAAACATTTTCAGCTCCGGTTTGCCCTGTCTAAAACAAAATATGTTTTTTACGAAGTGTCTAAATTACTTCCGTCCATACGTAACACATTTCTCGACTGCATGTTTGTTAAATAACTAAGCAAGTGTTAGTATTTGTAATTTAGGGCTGTAATACCCGATCAATACCGACACTAATATCCCCTTGTATTTCCTTCGAAGAAGTAAAGTCAGCACAAACGTCCACCAGTCGACCATCAACACAAACTGAAAATCATAAACAACAAAAAATTGTACAATTCAGCCCAGCACTGAGATCGGTTTAGTTCAAAACGTAATAAAGAATCAACAAATGGTCAAAAAGACTGAGGTCTTCTTGTTTAATGGGTCATCAGTTTGTCCCAGTTTGTCTGACGACATTGCAAATAATGACCATGGCGGTCTGATTGAAATCAGATCCGCAGCCAGCCCCAGAATATAGCGACATAAGGACGAGCGGAAGCAATCAAGTGTTTGGCCAGACACTCGCATTAGGGAAAGCACTAAAGGTGCTGATACCATAAGCAATTTTTCTTGCATTTTGCCGCGCGATTCTGTTGCACGGTTGCATGCGACACCACGATGCCTTGCGTAGTGTAACACCCTCTGGAATGAACATGTCTCCCGCTACGTTTTAGGCGCTGCAGTGATCATACTTTACGAAGAGTAGAACTTGATTTTACTTTGTATATTCACCACTTGTTGCAGCACAACGTTGCAAAAGTTAACTATTTCAAAGGATGTTACAGCAGGCAATTCCTCGTACAATGTGTGTCGCAACAAAACTGTGAGACAATTTGTGGCGAAATAGGGTCTTAAAACTGCCATATTTTTCGTCGCAGAGATGAGCTACTTTTGTGGATCCAAAATCGAAACATCTGAGAAAGAAAAATTTCTTTTGGTATTATAAGATAGGTCTCAAAATCTAACCCAGAATCTTACCGAAATGGATTCCTTTAACGTTGTTCACCTGCATAGTTTTTATACAGTGAAACTTGGCGAGCAAGAACAAACAGATTCGTCCTGCAGATCTTACAGTGTAATTTGTGAGAACTAACATGTACATAACAAGACAGCTTCTTGCAGATGACTATAGCGGCTTCCTTGATGTTCTGACAATAAAATGTTTGAACTCAAAGAGTTAACAAGTGTTTTATTTCACCAATAAAGAGGCACTGTAATTAATTGTTAAGATGCTTTCCATGCTTTTCATCACAAATGAGCCTTGTAGTGACAAGAAAACGGATCTTAAGTAACTCGGCGGAATTCGGATTTCTATTTTAAAGGCAGGAGCCCATTGTCGGCTCCTGTTAAAGGGTATCAGATCTGGGGATTGTTTCAGCCACAGATCAAATTTTATATCAGGTCGGACCAAGTGAAAATGAAAATCTACCGTCATGTGACTTAAGTTCTCAACACACCCACACAAAAAAAAAAAAAACAGCAAGAATATAAGCCCCATCAAATTGAAGGAATGGCAAACCAATGCCTTTTAGAGGAGGAATTTTTTTAGATAATTAGACGGTTAAACTTTGGCTATGCATTTGCGACTTTTATACCGAACTGAAAAGAATGCATTGGATGTTGCTCATCCTAGTTTCTATTCATTGAAACGTTGCGAGCAAACGCGAACAAAGAAGTTCAGGAATGGAGCGGAGTGAACCTGATTGATAGCGGGAGAATCTAAGACAATTACAAGTAAAGGGACAGCAATGGGGACAGGTTAACTTTTTAGAAACCTTCTGGTCAGAGAGCATTTAAGCATTTGTGTTGAGCAATCTCTGACTAGTGATCGCAGCATTCTTTTCTAATTTCTACTCCGCTGAGTTTTATCGAGTTTTTACCGAAAGCTTCAACAGGACTCGAACTGCTATACACGGACGTCAGCACCATTTTCAGTTTTCCCAAAAGTAATAAACTTTAATCAAAACAACTAGAGAAAAACCTCTTTGCCTTTCGGTTGTCCATAGACAGTTTTTAGCGGCGTATATAAGTAAGACAGAAACGTGGGCTAATTGATAAATTTAAGTGTTTTGAAGTGTAAATGTTTCTCAGCTAATGTTTGTATTTGAAAGCAAGTTAGTTATGGTAAGAATAAAGCAATCAGTGTTGGATTTTCTTTAAAAAAACGCACCCTTAAGTCTATCTTAAACGTTTCCAACAGAATTTGTTGTTTTAAGACCGAATCTTAATTTCGGTGTTATGGTCTATGTGTTACTTGCTATTTTCGATGGAGAAAAACAGTTTGCTCAAAAATCTAATACATTCTTTCTTTTTTATAAGGATATATTTTAAAGGAATATCAAGGCTGAAATTTGCGAAATCATGATTTTAAGAATATTTTAAGCATAAACCCGAGGCTAAGATTTTGAAAAGAATATAATTTTTGTGTCGGCAATTGGTAAATACAAAACAATAAATATGTTTTTAAATAAAAGGTATAAAAATTATTCCCTCCTTAAACGGCAAAAGCAGACAAAAAAAACAACAAAAACACTAGAGCACTAGCTGTATGTTGGATCTAATAACATTTTTGAAAGAAGTTATGTGTCACATCAGGCTCAAAAACCTGCTGACTGGCTCAAAAATTACTTCAATACCATCAAAGTCATGATAGAACAGATAATCTGACTTTTTGTCGGCATAGTCCACTTTTTATTCCGATAATCTAAGAATATTCACAAAAATATTTTCAGTCCAACATCGGCGAAAAGAATATTCAGCGTGGACCGGTAAAACAATATTCTTATCAAAAAAAGAGCGTATTCTTCCAATAGCTTCTTCTACTGAAAACAAGGCAAGAACAAACAGTTTCGTCCTGCAGATCTCCATACGTTTCTTACGGTGTAACACAGCAAGAAAACTTCCTGCGGATGACTGTAGCGACATCCTTGATGTTCTGATAACAAATTGTTTGAGCTGAAAGAGTTAAGAGGGATTTGTTTCATCGATAAAAGGGAAATTAATTGTTAAGGTGCCTTGCATGCTTTCTGTCACAAATGAGATTTTTAGTAAAAGAAAACGCATCTTTAGCAACTCGACGAAAACTCAAATTTCTATTTTTTAAGTGTATATATATCTGGGGATTATCATCAACCACAGTTCAATTTTTTTTATCAGGCCGGACTGCCAACTGAAACTTTCCATTAAATTGGAAGAATCCGCTAAATGGTAAAACAATGTTTTCCAGGGAGGCAAACGGATCGGAAAAACTCGAAACAAATCATGCAATATTACTGGGACTAACACTTTTCGTAAAAATCGTATATCTTCTAAAATTTAGTCTTGGTTCTAACGACGTGTGAGCTTATTGAAGTGCGCATCCTTTCTGCGCAAGTAATGCACCCACCACGTGTATATAGAACACGCGCCCTCAGTAATAAAATGAACAATGATAGCACGTGCTCACGTACTGCCATAATTAGCGCTGGTTTTCACTGGCGCACTAGAGGGTAATTACGTACAACATATGCAGACGCAGAGAAGTGCTGCTAAGTAGCATCTTTTGTAAGAAACTCTCCTTAGAAAAGGCGCTATAATTATCAAGTGAAAACCAGCCTTTATTAAGGTCATGGTAAAGTCCGCAAGCGAACAAGGCTGACGCTTACCTCCGGTTTCTATCTAGCATGAAGCGACTAGGTATATTTCTCCTGCCCCCAGATGGGATGCTGGTCTATTGCAGGGTTACCCCCAGCATTAAGTTTGCCGGTACCCATTTATATACCTGGGTGGAAAAAGTCACTGTCACTGTTAAGTGCTTTGCCCAAGAACACAACAAAGTATACCTTGCCAGGGTTCGAACCGGGACCGCTCGATCCGGAGACGAGCGCACTTAACATGAGGCCACCGCGGCTCCCGCCCACCTGGAGTTTGTAATTTTGGATGTTCGTTGTGGCCCCCAATTTTCGTTACATATAACACGTTCTCTTCTGTTTATCTACGTTTTGGGAGAAAACAAATTAAAAAATAATGCATAAGAAGTTTGAAATTTTGCCTCAGGCTCGTATTACGGTCTCTTCTTTTGAACTCTTCGTTTAGCTGTGCGAAGACTTCAAATGCCTTATCAGTGTTTCATGAAAGAATGCCGGCGACATTTGGAGTTATTAACCCAACAGATGCACTTATACAAAATATGGCAAGGTTGCCTAACCCTAATCTTCAACATTTTTAGCTCAAAAATCCTAGAGACCAGGTAGAGTTTCTTGCCAATTTTTCAAAAATACCCTTGTACAGTGTAAAATTAGAGAGTGGAAAAGAAGCCTAGGAAGAAATGCTTTCTACAAAACTACTAACTTGGAACACGTGAATAACAACAACAGTTTATTTGTACAAATAAAAGGAAAAACGAAAGCCAGTACTTTACAAGAGAGTTGATGAATAATTCAGTACAAAAATCTACACATTATGAAAGGTAGCGAAAGTATGACTGACTGTCCCTTGGAGAGTGATGGAACCTTGTTATGGATTTTTCGTTATATCAGTGAAGACTCGACTTTACTGTGACGGCGTTCATCGACTTTGATGCAAAATTTTGTGTCCTCGTGTACGAATTATGCGACCTGCAATCACGTCTTGCCGCGCGGTCTTTCTAAACAACAAGCGTAACAAGATAACGTTTTTCATGTCCCATGAGAGAGCTTTATGCGAACTTTGTCCGAGTTAGCTAAACTTCCAAGACGTTCGACAAAACGATCTGTTGGTCTATGCAATTGAGCTAACTTAGCTACTTGCAGATTACATGTATTGCATGGTGAATCGTTTAGAAGATTTTCGACTTGACACGGCTTGCCTAGCTCGGAGTTAAGATGGAAAAACAAATCGGTAAACAACTGGGATTAGGCTGAAATACTTGGTGGAACTATGGAAATTTGAGATCTAGCACGAACATAGATATAAATTTATCAAAGAACTCAACACAGACTAAGACAATGTGACCAGCATAGAAAATAAATATGCTTGACTGCAGAGCAGATATTTCTCTCACAAATGACTCCGCAAGCAACCGTGCTTGACAACTAAATCCTAAGCTAGTCGGCAAGTGTTTTTCCAAGATGGAGGGACAATAATTGTTTTGTATAAAAGAATTAACAAAATCCATAATTAATCTGGTCCCTTAGGTATTCATTAGCCGGACAAAGAAAACTGCCGCGAAAACAGAGCAGCTGACCCGGCACGGCTTTTGTGAAAGCGAATGGTTTGGTTCGGTCTCATATTCAACGGTTTATAAAGTCTTACATAACAAAAACAGCAACCACTTAGAAGAGACTTATCAGGAGAGTAACTTTTAGAGCATTGAATTACTTTGCATACTGGTGCTGTATGAGTCAAGAAATAAAATCACATTGAACTTGGTACTTTCTAGTACTTGACGAATGCCGTTATACATGATGTCACATCCGTTTCCTGACTGCCAGTAGTTCCGCATAACTGGCAAGGTCTGATGACCCGAATCTTTTATGATTCACTTGAGATGATGTCGTTAAATAATGGGACGTAGGAAAAAAAGGAATAAAAATATTCCTTGTCAGCAATTAAGGCTGAATTTGACCGTGTTCTTATACTCAATATGATGTCCTGTTTCATTACAATTCACTTTGTCTTAGTCAAATTTTTAACATATCAGAATTCTTAAACAGTTTATCTGAAGAAAAAAATGGGATAATTTGGTTAAACTCCTTTGTTTCGAATAAGAAAAGACTTTTTAACAAAACTACTTACAGTATTTTATCACTACCTGGGAAGTAAACCCTCTTCTTGACAATTCTTAGTTCATAAAATGTCTGCTTGAAAGCATGATGTTGTTTCATTTACTTGACGTATTTCACTCGCCACTTGGAGTGGTCGTCATTGACGATTTTGCGGCCAAGCAACCCTGACCCACGAACAATATATGTCACTGGCTCTCCGTTAATCTCTTTGTCGTTGTTATCTTAATTGGTAGCCGACCTGTTGCTTCTCTATTCTTATGCAAAACTCAAGAAAGCAGTTTCGAGAAAAAATTTGTCTATGACGCGTCTGGTTCATGAATGATCATTTTGCGACGGCCAATCTCTCTCTACCTTACCGTTATTTTTGATATTGGTATATTCAACTAATGAAATAGTATGGCTTCAGAGGAAAATGCTGATATAGACCGCACTGTCAAAGATATTTTTCACGCTTGGGATTTGAACAAAAATGGCTTCATCGAACAGTCGGAACTCGCTTGTTGTTGCTCTGAGCTGAATTTGACAATCGAAGAAGTTAGCAACTTGTTCAATGAACTTGACGCGGACGGAGACAAAAAGATAAGTCTGCAAGATTTTTCTAAGGGATTCAAGCGAGTTTGTTCTTTATTCGATGCCGACATCGATGAACTTTCAAGCGTGGAGGTCCGCGAGACCAGAAAGTTTGACAAACTTCTAGATGCCCTTGGAGTCAGGGACCTCTTATCAGGGTAAATACTGGTTTTTACTTTGCCGACGTTTCTTCCACATGAGTAAATTTATAATTCTTGACTTTTTGAAAGGTTAATCACGCTTAGGTAAAGCGATTATCTTTTACGAGGAAGTTTGCTTATCAAGATGAAACGTGATACGTTAATCAAAACATTTACTTTGGCGACAAATTGAAGTTAATTTTTAACTCGTATCTTTGTTCGTCCGCTCACTTGCTTCCTTGTTGAAAAAGGTATAATTGCTACTACTATATCACGCAGAAACTTCATTAGTTTACTGATCATGGCTGCTTTGGATTTGCATGAGATTCAGTTGGTACTCGAGCAAGCGGGTATGAGGTACGATGTACAATAAATCAACGTGCATACGTAATTGTCGTAATTATCATGACAACCAGTATTCCGCATAAAAATATCGCAGCAAAATTATATTAAAATTGTATTAGTACTCTGTACGGAGTTGCAGAGAGATAGTTTGGTACAAACTGAGGTAGCTAGAAATAGTCGACCAAGGGAAAATGTAACTACTCTGGTGATGTTTACGTGTAAATTGTCAGACATTAGCATTTTGTAATGCGTCTCGGTTAGAAGAATGGGTTCTAGAAAAGCACCAAAACAATGCAAAAAAAGCGCCATTTTGTAGACGTTATAGTAATCAAGGTTAGTATATGGTTGTACAAGGTTTAAGGGAATTCTCTTCGATACAGCCAGGTAGTTATTCACTAAATGGGAATGTAATTAACTTACTTAAGTATATTGGGTTGTATAGTGCTTTCGGTATCCGTGTTTTCGTACCTTGTGTTGCGCTTGCGCTTAGGTTAGCCTTGTTGTTTACCTGAAAATAATAGTTTCGTATGAAACTTAGTCTTGAATTTTGAAGGTGCGGTAGTTCTTCATAAAGGAAATTTGGCTGTTGCAGTGGAATGTTATTTACTTGTCGAGTAAATGTGTTAATTGTTCAACGTTGATCCCTGTAATCCCCTTAAA
>Ga0099807_1200180_pt1 | contig 10895 bp, 9 predicted proteins | sample OrbTnscriptome_FD_81149 | JGI IMG/M metagenome (GOLD analysis project Ga0099807, IMG submission 81149) | Coral microbial communities from Puerto Morelos, Mexico - Orbicella T R A metatranscriptome (Eukaryote Community Metatranscriptome) | ecosystem: Host-associated > Invertebrates > Cnidaria >...
GTCTCCAAGCTGGAAATCACACAGCATCAAGTTATAGTCCAACTCTGAACTTTGCCTCATAATCTGTGCACCTTAAGCTGTGCCTTGTAATCCTATGATTATTGAAACGTCTCCAAGCTGGAAATCACACAGCATCAAGTTACAATCCAACTCTGAACAAAGACCAGATGGCAGCATGCTACCAAATTTGGGTCTCCCTTTTCCTGTTCCCTCCTTGCCATTTCTGGCTAAAATGGATACACCTGCAGAACAGGTGTAGTGCTTCACTTGATGTGTCTTGGGGTGAGAAAAGGCTATCCCTTTTTTGAATGGAGCAATTCCATGCACCTCACAATGTGGAGAAGCTCTGACCAGACAAGGGATCCCCTTGGAGTCGAGGTTCACTTGGAAAAGGCCTCCTTGTGGTTCCTCTGAAGAGAAAAAGGTTGCCATTAGAATTAGTCATGCTGGTGACTTTGGCTGCATTGTCAGGATAGGAAAACAGCTGAGTAACAGTGCCGACAAGACCAAGATCATCTTTCTGAATTAAAACCTGGCAAACCTTTTTGTTCCACTTTGTTGCTCATCAACAGGATTTTATCTGATGCTGAACACCGAGTCAAAAGTGACGACTTTATTTAATTGAACAACATCCATTCGCTTCTGTTCAGTGGAGTATTTTGCTTTTAGTTTTCCAACTTCTGCCTGCAACTTTCCCTTCAACTCGTTGACATTTCTAGTGGCTTAGATCCCCCTCTTTATAAGCTCGGTAATAAGCTCTGCTTTTCTGAGAGACTGAATTTGAATAGCTGCTTTGTTAGGGTGTGCAATCACAACGATGCCATCTGTAGTGCAAATAAACACAAATCCGTTTGAGGTACACAATGACTTGGCATTCGTTTAGTAGCTTTTCCTCCTAGCTTCTGACTTAAATTTTTGTGTCGTATACTCGCCAGCCTTTGACATGTACTCCACTGAGCAAGGCATGGCAATTTCATTGCCAAGTGTTGTCAAAAAGGACACACTTGCTTCGGTTACAACGGCTTGTTTTAAAAACTCTGTAGTTGGGTTTGGGTTTTCTAAGACAAAGGCAAGGTCGATATCTACATTTAGTCCAACAACCCTTTTAACAACCTCATCAAAACTTAAGTCCGGCCTTTTAAGCATTACCATCATTGTGTATTCCTACTGAAAACGCTTTGGGTATAGGAGTTTGCACCAGGGGTTTCGTGTTGGTGGATTTGTCGGCTAGGGTGATCATTGTTGTGACAAGATCTCGGATGACGCCACTTTTTACTGTGTAACCCACCTGCTGTTTTGCACATGTAGCTGAAGATAAACCATGAAAGTTTCCCCTTTTAGTTTCACTCTGAAAATGACCTTTGCCTGTTCCTTGCCCCTGCCAGGCTGATCCTCTCAAAAAGTTAGTGGTGCTGTCACCACCAAGGTATCAAATGGTATTAAAGAACTCAACCACTTCCTTGTCAGACTGATGGTTTCATTGATTAATGAAAAAGTGTACAACATCTTTGATGTGTTCATAAAAATTAACATGTCCTTAGGTAATGTTTCATTTCTTTACTAATTGGTCAAGTTTGACACAGATATCATCAGCAGCCTCTAAACTTATGGTGAAAACAAGGCAATCGCTATCGAGGTCAGAATCTTCTGCTTGCTGGTCATCTTTACTGGTTTCAGTGTCAGAATTAACTGAACTTACACTCTGAAGGTCACTACTGACTTCTGCCTTATCCTGGACATCACTGCTTGGTTCGTAATCAGAATCCCTATAGACTGAAATTGTGCTCTTATATTTATATCGGTGAAAATATTCCCCAAAAAATGAAAACTTCGGGAACAGTCTTTATAACCCTTTATTTCGGTCAAACAAAGAAGCAAATTTTTGCGTAATAACTAAACTACATCAATCTCGTTGAGATAACAGATCATCAGTCTTATCATGGAAAGTAACATTTGTGACTCGCACTTGTTTTGCACGCACACTGCCATCTGCAGGGACATGTTTACAGTTGTTTTGTGGGAAGACTGGTTGGCTACATGGTAACTACTGGAAGATTTAGCTTGTGCAAACTTTCTAAAATTAGACTTGATACAAAGATGGTGAGCAAGAAATTCTCTGTGTGCTTGAACACATATTGACTCACTGTTTGTTTAGGGGTAAAAATGGGAGTTTCAGTCAAATTTTGTCACAAAAATGAGTGATATTACTAACCAGTTTTCTAGTCCTGAATTTCATTGAAGGCCTCAGAAAAACCATGAAATGACATGTGTGAATCTGCTATCAAGATCATTGTACAAAACCCTAACTTGGTTTCCGGACTACACCGCGTGCTTTACTAAGCGGGAAAAAATGAGTCAGTCAAATACAAAACTTCCAACTGGATCAGGAATAGAATAAGGCACCACACAGTGAATATCATTGGTCCATTTCTCCCCCTCCCCACATTGAGAGGCGACAAACAGTGTGATCAATAAAAAACGGTTAATTTTTGTGCATGCAATGTTTTAGTTCTCTTCTTCTCTTGTAAAGGCACCAGTTTGTGGATGGGCCTAAATATAGTTTTTGCTGCGTGCTCGACTTTGCAACTCTTGTGCGCCCATCTTGTCCAGGCTAGGTCTCAGTGATGCGGCCTAGAGGCCACTGACCTCTGGGTAATTTGGGGTCTAAAATGAGCACCACATCATCTTTCTTTAAATCTTAAACCACTTCTTTCCACTTCATTGGCTTAACATTGGCAGGTACTCTACAGCCACCTCTTCCAAACTTGACTTATCATCCCTTCAACATTTCACCAATGCTGGTAAGGACCAAAATCTGTGGTGCAAACAGTTCGAGGTGCAAATTTGCTGCCAAACTGCCCATGTGGGAAATAATATGATGTAAGATAAATAGCACAACATCCTGTGGATCAGCAGACTGGTAAATAAGAGGTTGGGGGTCAAATAGATTCTTCACCCCAGTAACAGAAGTAATTGTCCTGTGACACTCCCATTCTAAATTCATTGGCTATTATGCACTCAGCATGTCTCATTTTGTTGACTATAAAGTTAGATGTTGTATAGATAGCCATAGAAGTGGATGGTGTGATGGGTTGAGGTGGGCAGAAAGCATTCTTTATGATGTTCTTTATTCTTTGGGTCAAACGTTGTGGTGACTGCTCTGGGTACATATGTACCACATGCTTCAGTTAACCAGCCTGCATCACCCTTTTGGAGATTGTACGACTCCATGACAAACATTTTTTGGCATTCTCTGATTGAAACACACTTCCAGTGCATACCTATGTTAGGCGTACTTCAAGGAAAGTGAACATTTTAAAAATAGTTGTGGATTATCATCGTAGAGAAATGATACTTGCTACATGAGGTTTCAAGTTGTCATTTCAAAATGATTGTCATTACCTCCACAACCAGCTTGCTTTACCTGTCTGTATCAGAAAGCTTTTCTTTCTCACCTACTTCTTCATTCGATGGGTGCCAGAAATGGAACATTTCAAACTTTCAGTTTACATTTCTGTCGCATTACCGAAAGCCCTGCGTGAAAATGTATACACCTGATTGTAAAAACGTTGTTGGAAGAAAAGTGTAAACCATAACTGATGACTTTATGGAATCATGGGAAGACTGAACTGAAGTGTGCAGGATTATTATTATTAAATAAAGTTAGCATTGTTATTTAAGATTGTTTCCTTGTAACATTTCATGATCACCGGTCAACTTATCAGTACCCTGGGATCCACTGTAATTGGCTACACTGTAGTGGTCTCCCTGCCTAATGAATTTTTATGTATATACGTTAGTATTCTAGTTAGGTGAAGTGAAATAAAAGAACTTCCCAAAGTGCTGATTTAGAGAAACAGAGAAACTGTCCATTGCTTTCTAAAGGCTGCTATGTTAGAAAACAAAAGAAAACTTGAATGATATGAGCTTTGAGTCCTGACATTGGCGACACCACATTCACTGTTTTGATGTAGTGTGGACAACGACATAGTTCATTGCAAAGTTGTAGTCCTTTTCTTTGATTTACCAGATTTTTTTCTTACAACACATGAAGAAGTACCTTTCTGGTGTTAACTGTTAAAGTTTTTGAGGAGAAATTCTACGATGAACATCCCTGAAGCAGAAACATGCACTAGCACAAGCCACCAGTCGGCAAATTCACAGAAAACCTCAGGCTCGAAGAAATCTATTTGGTAATATTTATTACATTTATATCTTCTGTGCTCTAGTTATCACTGATCCAGTTTGTCATGTGGTGTCGGGGATCTGGAGTGTCTCGGCAAAAGAAGGAAGATCATTCTTCTTGACTCAAAATTCAGCCTTACATTCTACAGGATCCATGGTTTTTAGGTCAAATTCTTTTTAGTCTGCATGTGGGAAGCTAGGGTTCTTTGAAAGGTTTTGCTCCCATAAAAGGACAAATTCTTTATTGTCTATGGTTCCCTCGTCATAAGCTACCAGCAGCTCGTCTCTAGCTTTTGCAAAAGACGCAATGCTTTAACTTCATTTTCGAAGTGTTATCCTTTTTGAAAACTGGTGGGATGTTGCCGTTGCAGTGTTGCTTAACATTCTCAGGCAAGTGGAACACAACTCCGGTCTCGCCCCAGCCTTTATGCGGATGTGCTGTTGCCGTCGCTTCCTCCTGCCCTGGTGCTTAAGGTCTTTAATATCATTACCAAGACAGTAGAACAGCCATACAGACAGCATGCTGACTTCAAAAAGGGCTATGAGTGTACATGTGTAAGAACGCAAATTAGTATTAGTTGGCAAGTTTCCACTTTTTTGTATTGTAAACCTAAAACACTGGCCATTTTTTTTTTAACAATTTTTCACAGCTAGGAGTTAGTTGAAGAGTTAAGCAAACTATATATCCCTGGAAAGCTTATGACTTGTAGATCATGAAAAAAATATTTCACACTCATGTCAATTGTAATAGGATACCACTCATTGAATTCTGCCACTTGCTGGGTTCTACCAAGGCTTACTTGAGAAAAGATAGCTCCTTCTGGAATTGATAAAAATTAATGTTTTTTGTATCACATTAAATAACACATGTTGCTTATTGTTATAAGGTGAGGGATTTCTAAAATGTTGAAAACATTTCAAATAATGATCGATTGAACTCGACATAGGAAATCGAAGGGATGTCTAACTTCGTAACTTCAAGTACAGTGGAACCTCGATTTAACGAAGTGGCTGTGGACTGGCCAAATTTGTTCGTTAAATTGAGGGTTTGTTATCGAAAACCTCAATATAAAGAATTTGAGGGGAAACACCAAAATGTTTGTTATATCGAGGTCATAGTTAATGATTGATTTGTAACACATGTGACTTCTGTAACGTAATTCAATGCAATTTTCATCACCCAGAAGTGCCGCATTTTGAGATGCAATTCATTAAAGTGCACCTAACCCCCCAATTTTTTTTCCGCTAAGACGAATCTACTTGTTATTTGAAATAGTTCGGGGGAAAAATTTTTGGATTCCGTTAAATCCTCGATTTTCTGTGCCCCAACAAAATCTCGAAAATAACTCCAAAACACCGCCATTTTGTTTCACGACTGAGTTTGAGGAGAATGGGTCCAGCGGCTCTTGTGACGTCTACCCAGGAAGGTTGGATATCTCGCGTCCTCTCATTTCCTTTAGGACGGTGCAATACACATTCGAAAAGTGCGCAGAAATGCCTTCCAGAAGTGCTATCGACTGCTGCAGCAATATCCCAGATCCAAAAAAGATATACTGTACAATTTACTCACGATGATCGGCTTATGGTGTAATAAAGACTTAAATGATGGTTGATTTTGTCGAACCGAAACAAGCGAACTGAATCTGTGAGAACCATTGAAGAACTCTCACTGGACCTTGTTCCGCAGACTTTCGAACGCTATTTTCATAAATTTTCAGCTTAAAGCTAACCAGCAATTTGTAGAAATACTACCGACAACCTATATCTTCCAATCCCGCAGTATTTATAACATAACCGGCAAAGTCGAGTGATCCGATCATGATCAAGAAGCATTATACTGATATGTAAATAGATCGCAACTGTACGCCGCTAACCAACACTTATTTCTCTTTTGATTTAGTTCTCTTTTGATTTCGAGTTTTTCCCTGAAGAATCTTTTTTGAAGACGATGGCGAGTGTCGATGGTAGTAGTGGTGGTAGCGGCATCATCGTAATGTTGTTTACCATTATCGTTGCTGTCGATGTCCCGTTGCATTCCTTCCCCGTTTTTCCTTTCGTTGCCGCCGTTGTCGTCGTTGCCGCCGCTACGAAAAGAATATTCGTCGTTTTCTTGGAGTTCCATCAACTGCCCGAGGTTGAATTGGATCCTTTTAAGAGTTTCACAATCGAGATTAGCGATGAATTTTACAAATTCTCCCCTGGTAATGACAGGATCTTTCACTCCTTTGTAGATTAAAGAATTGGATGAAAACCGTCGAGACTGTTGTCTTCGTTTATATTCGATGATATGTATAGGATCAGGATGAGGAGTAGATAGGAACTTGTCGTTTAAGCGATGCTGTTGAGAATATCCGGTCGTCGTCATGATGTTGGCGGGGGTGGCAGGGGTGATGGTAGTGGTGGTTTGAAGTTGGAGCAGAAGGAAGCTGAAACCCACCAGAACTCCCAGAACTCCCACGCCGAGGCCGACGACACAGGTAAAATAAACAAAGTGTTTTAACTTCATGGTTGCAAGTGATGGAGCGAGTAAAAGTGAAGGAGATGGGGACATCGACCGTCACGCACACAATATCGTTATGGTATGTGATGGATGGATGGATTAGAAAGTAGTCTCGATTTGAGGGATAATGAATGGAAAATGGGAAGAATTGGATGAATAGATGTGGGTGATTTCCTCCCTCCTGTTTTTCTTGCCCTTTTTTAATAATTTTTTTGAGAGAGAAGAGAAGAGAGAGAGAGAGAGAAAATCGGAACTCAATAATAATAGTTTGAAAACTTTTTCTAAGTTATTTGATTGAATCGATTTAGAAACTTTTGAGTATCATATTACTACCTATCCCATGTGGTTTAGGATGATTGACGAGCAAACTCTAAACCAACCATCGGTTGCCACGTCATCGAAAATGGACCAATCAGAGGACGAACCGTTCGATGGTTAGCCAATGAAAATTCAATAACTCATGGTCTAAATATAGAAACAGAAAGGGGAATTTTTTTTTGACGAACTGTCAAAACTATAAAAGTGATCGTCGCGGTTGGAGGTGGGTGGGTCGTTGCACAATTAGTTGAGGCAACATCGAAAGAAGAGAGGGAGAGGAAAAGAGAGAAAGTACCCTGTATATACTATAGGCGATAGCCTATAGTATATACTATAGGTATATTATAGGTATACTATAGGTATATACTATAGGTATATACTATAGGTATAGACTATAGGTATAGACTATAGGTATATACTATAGGTATATTTTCTTTCCCTTTTTATTAATTAAGAGAGAAAAGAGAGAAGAAAGAAAAGGAAGAAAAAATAGTAACTAAAAAATAATAGATAAGATAAAACAATTTTTCATTTAATAATCAGTTTTAATTCTCTTTCTTTTCTTTTCGATTACATTAAAGTTCTAAAAAACCTATATGATTGATCGTAAAGTTATAAAGGTAGAAAAAAGTAAAATAGGATATATAGAGTCACTCTTTTTTTGTTTGATTTTCTGTCCCCTTCTCTACCTACCACCACGTCCTAAACAATAAAAAAGGTAAAAGACTACTACAGGCAGACCGCCGATTGTCTGTCTGGCTGGTTGGTTAGTTGGTTGGATTTACTTCCCTCTTTTTTGACTCGAACTAATAAATCGAGAAAATAGCGGAGGTTTTTTTTTTGAATTGTTTTCTTAATTTTCTAATGTTCTCTATTTTTTCTCTTCTTTTAAACTCGACAACGTGTCGAGTCAAGTCGAATTTAACGATCTATCTAAAAGTCATTTTTTGGGCATTCCGTCTAGCATTTTGTCGCCCAACACCTTCTTGTTGAATTGAAAAATTGCGTTCATTTCTTTCTCGGTCAGAGAACCGGATGCTTCACCTTCGGGGTCTTCATTCCTACTCTTTTCACCATGGTCACCACCATCGTTGCACCGACGAAGAATTGCGTTCATTTCTGGATTAGACATAAAACTGGTCATAAAACTGGATGCGACAGCCTCGGCATCACAACATCGGGCATCATCGAGTATCGAAGAGGTGGAAGAAGAAGAAGGAGAAGAAGGAGAAGACCTGATTTGACAACTATTCTTTATCAGCAGCTCGATGTTCCTTTTGAAGTTATGAAGTGCAGCTGGGATGTTGGGACATTTTTTTTCGATATCCTCGCAAACGATTTTTAGCACTGACATCTCGAGGAATGGCTACGAAAAAAAGGAGTGAAATGAATGAAGCGAATAAACATCGACTCTAGAGATGTGTGTATATATGTATGTGTGTATATCGATCACTATAAAATGTAAAATGAGAAAAGAAAGAGATGATTAAGAGGAAACTCACCACGAGGTATTTTGGATCGTAGTTCTCTGTTGGGTTGTTAAATTCCTCTTCCAGTTTTTTTTCTAGCCCGTCCCTGAAGAACCGTAAGACGTCATAAATTTCTCGACTCGACGTATGGACTATGAAGACGTCCTAAAGAGAAAAAGAACATAATTGATTAATAATAAGAATAATAACAAGAAAAAGACAAAGAAGAAAAAACAAAATCCCCCCCAAAAAATACCAAACAAATAAGGTTACCGGGATTTCTTCTTCATCCTCGTCATCTGTAGGTGGTGTTGGGGGTTGATTATATCGATTTGGGTCTGTAAGGTTTTCCCCATGCATTTCGTCTTCTTCTTCACTGTTCCGGTCTTCATTCGGAGAAGATTGGAAAGAACTAGGGTGAGGAGAAGGAGAACGAGGAGGACGAGGAGGAGGAGGAGAAGAAGGTGATTTTACCGATGAATCTTTTGGTCCTTCAAAGTCATCTTTCGAGGGCTCCATTCTGAAACTAGAGTAAAAACAAAAGCAAAGGCAAATGTTGAAGAGTAAAAAAGGAAGGTATATAGGAATAGCCCGGAAAAAATCGAGGAAATGGAGGAAGAGAAAGCGTTTTAGGAAATCATTCTTTTCAAAAAGACAAGTTTTTCAATTATCCGTCTCGTTCACTCGCTCATTCACTCACTCCCCTGAACCCTCGTTTGTCTGCTTTAATTGGCTCGTTAGGCCATTTAACGCCAAACGGTTGTGCTTTATTTCCTTTTGATGAACCAATCCACATACCCTCAGTTTTTGTATTATTGATCTTGAGGCCTGAGATATTCTTAAAAAGGTCTAATACTTGAAATAGCACTTTGGCCGAGCTAGTGTTGGCAAGCTTGCTGTTGTGTCATCAGCATATTGTAATAGTTTTGTCTGTTCCTTGCCAATAGAGATACCCTTTATAGCTGGATTTTGACGAATGGCAATTGCTAACGTTTCTATGGCTACAATGAAAAGATAAGGAGAAAGTGGATATTATTCAATATATCTTTGCGGCATATTGAATAATTGCATGTTGTAAGGTAAGATGCTATCGATCTGTGCTTCGATCCGTTGTTGAATTCTCGCAATTTTAGATCCCCAACATTTAAGAAACGTTGTGTTAGCTGCGATTTTTATCCTTCCAATCTATTGATAAGTAAGTACAGCAAGCTCTGGGGTGCAGTCACAAACAGTTATCTAAATACACTTGGTGTTAACATGACTGCTCTATTTAATCAATTACGTGACGAACTTGGCTCAACATGTCAAACTCTGACTCCGTTCAAAACGAAATTTCACGTATTTGCTGGCAAAGTGTTTTGCTTGAGTGTATTGGCTTTGTTCCCAAAACGAACTCTGAGCTCGTGCTTGTAGTTAAGTTGCTCTACAGCTGAATTCAAGGCGGCAAAATAAGCGAATTTTACATGCACAAGATCAAAGAAACTTTGTGTTAGTAGTGTGTTATCATTCCCTCCTAATCAATGATCGATAAGTAAATACAGCACCCTTCAGCATGCAGTTTATTCAACAGTTATCAAACTATATTTCATGTAAATTACATGACGATTGATGAAATCAGTTACGCGATTAACTTTACTTGATACGCGGTCGAACTTTGGCTCTGTGTGTTGCAAAATTTCGCATACTTACTAGCGAAAGAACATTGTTAATCGCGAATTTTTGTAGAGGTGTTGAAAATCTAACGAAATTTCCCCTATTGTTCCAGGGAATTATCGCTCAAAACGCATTGATTTTTCCCTCAAATTTTTGGGCGGTTTTTTGATGAAAATTCACAAAGACAAAGAACGAAATTCACGCATTTCACTTGCATTACTTTTGCACAGTACTGCAGCTGTTTTACCAGTGTTGGTCTGTTTGCTGGATGATGGGCTCTTGGTATGGCAAGGATTCATTGAACTTGTTGATGGAGTAGCTGTTTTGCCTTCATTGGTCTGTTTGCTGGATGATGGGCTCTTGATACTGCAAGAATTCATGGAACTTGTTGATGGGGTAGCTGTTTTGCATTGGTTTGTTTGTTTGCTGGATGATGTGTTCTTGGTAGGGCAAGGATTCGTGGAACTTGTTGATGGAGTAGCTGTCTGGCCTTCATTGGTTTGTTTACTTGATAATGGGCTCTTAGTACGGCAAGGATTTGTGGAACTTGTTGATGGAGTAGCTGTCTGGCCTTCGTTGGTCTGTTTACTTGATAATGGGCTCTTGGTACGACAAGGATTCGTGGAACTTGTTGATGGAGTAGCTGTCTGGCCTTTGTTGGTTTGTTTGCTGGATGATGGGCTCTTGGTGCGGCAAGGATTCGTGCAACTTGTTGATGGAGTAGCTGTCTGGCCTTTGTTGGTTTGTTTGCTGGATGATGGGCTCTTGGT
>Ga0099807_1206460_pt1 | contig 10845 bp, 5 predicted proteins | sample OrbTnscriptome_FD_81149 | JGI IMG/M metagenome (GOLD analysis project Ga0099807, IMG submission 81149) | Coral microbial communities from Puerto Morelos, Mexico - Orbicella T R A metatranscriptome (Eukaryote Community Metatranscriptome) | ecosystem: Host-associated > Invertebrates > Cnidaria >...
GAAAGTAATGAAAAGATATTGTGATTATGATTACGATAATAATTGTATTATTTTATTTGACGCATCTGATGAAGAAGAACAAACTGATGATCCGTACGAATTAAATTTTTCTTGGATATCTAGTGGAGATAATAAAGATAGAAAATATCATCCATCTGTATCAAAACAAAAAAATGATAAAAATACTAAAAAGAAGAAGAAAGGAGAAAAGAAAGGGATAGTCCTGGGAATAATGAATTTTTATCTATTTTTTACATGTTTTGTATTTTTTGCAACCATATATATCTTTTAGGATTAACTAGTTTTAATTTTTATTGAATAAGTGAAACGTACTTGATCATTTCATAGAAAGTAGCGCTGTAAAAATTATTATTACTACTATTATTACAGGAGATGAACATCAACTCCTTTAATCAGGCCTTCATGGAAGCGGGAGAGAAGGTCCTTGGATTTAAAAAGAGGAAGAAGGAGGAATGGATACAAGGGGAGACCTGGGAAAAAATAGAAACAAAGAGAGGAGTCAAGCAGCGGATGAACTCCACCCAGTCAGAACACTTTCATGACCAGCTGAGGAGAAAATACTCAAAACTGGACCATCAGGTGAAAAAAATGACCAAACTAGACAAGAGAAAATTTGTAGAGTGACTGGCAGTTGAGGCAGAAGAGGCTGCTGGTAGACAAGATCTGACGACCCCATATAGAATTAACAAAATGTTAAATAATGGTTTTCAAAACAGCGATGTCCCTGTAAAAGACATAGATGGCAATGTTCTTTTGAAAGAAGCAGAAAAGCTGGCACGCTGGAGGAACATTTCGAGAGCATTCTAAATAGGCCAGAACCTGAACAAGTAGCTGAGATTCCACCGGCAGTAGAGGACTTGGATATCTGCATAGATCCACCTAACATGGAAGAGGTGAAAGTTGCCATCAAAGCGATGAAGAGCAGGAAGGCAGGTGGAGCAGATGGAGTGACAGCAGAAATGCTCAAGGCTGAAGAAACTGAAACACCATGCCTTCTGATGTGCATATTCAGAGAGATATGGGAGAGAGAGAGACGATTCCTGAAGCGTGGAAGACCAGACTCATTGTCAAATTTCCCAAAAAGGGTGATTTGGGTGACTGCAACAACTGGAGAGGCGTCACTCTGCTCCCCATTACCAGCAAGGTCTTCAGCAAGATCATCCATACAAGACTGGCTGCAACACTGGATAAGTACATCAGGCAGGAACTGGCAGGTTTCCGCCCTGGATGCTCGTGCTCTGACCACATTTTCACCCTAAGGCAAATTCTAGAGCAGAGCAAGGAATGGAATGCTCCCCTGTATGCCAACTTTATTGACTTTGAGAAGGCGTTTGACAGCATTCACCGAGATTCCCTGTGGAAGATATTAAGGCACTACGGGATTCCATCAAAGCTGGTAAATGTCATCAAGATGCTTTACAGTGACTTCAAGTCCCAGGTTATTTGCAACACAGTGCTTATGGACGCCTTCAGCGTGACCACGGGTGTGAAACAAGGGTGTATTCTCTCCCCCTTTCTGTTTATCTTGGGGATCGACTGGGTTTTGAAACAAGTGACTAGTGGTGGAAGAAGAGGGATTAGATGGACATTGACCAGTGTCTTGGAAGACCTTGATTATGCAGATGATATTGCGCTGCTCGCCCGTCGACACCAGGACATGCAGGCCAAGACCAATGCCTTGGCAACTACAGCAGGGAACTTAGGCCTGAAGATCAATATTAAGAAGACAAGGCATCTGAGGATGAGTGGCAGAACCAATAAATCCATCATGGTGAATGGGGAAGTGGTAGATGAGGCTGATCACTTTACCAACCTGGGATCTAAGGTGTCCACCGGCAGAGTTGGAGAAGAAGAGATCCTAGTCCAGATCTCAAAGGTAAGCCAGGCCTTTGCCTCACTTCCAGGCACTTGGAGATCCAGGAACATCAGCCAGAAGACAAAGATCCGATTCTTCAAAAGCAATGTCTTAAGCACTCTACTGTATCTTGCAGAATCCAGGAAGACGACCAAAACCATCAGCCACAAGCTAGAAGTCTTCCAGAACAAGTGCCTTCGCAGGATTCTCCTTATATACTGGCCCCAAACAATCTCAAACTATGAGTTGCGCAGAAGAACAGGAACAGAACCAATCACACAGCAAGTCTGCCGAAAGAGATGGAAATGGATTGGTCATGTGCTACGCATGCCAACAGCAGCACTACCACGAGTTGCCCTCAGGTGGACCCCTGATGGCCATAGAAAGAGAGGCAGACTGAAAGAAACATGGAGGAGGACAGTGGAAAAAGAGATGAAGGAGAACAGCTGGTTGTGGTTATTGTTATTGTTATTATCATCATTATTACCAATAACCACCATTATTACCATAACCACCTGTGCAAAAACCCCTCCAATGCGTAGCCGCCAAAAAAAAAGCATGTGGGGACAATTGCCTTTCCTACCCTCCCTGAAGACTTTTGGATTCCCTTATTGTACTATTGTTCTTGAGGACAAATAAACCAATCAGAATGGACTTCCTTAGCATATTTTCAGAGGACTTTATAGATCCTAGAAAGACAGTACTGTTTTCCTTCTTAAAATTGTGCGCTCACTGCAGGTAATCATGGCGCGTTACCGGCCAAATCTAAAACCTTCCAAGGTCTTGTTTTCAATCCTAGCACGGAGAAATTACTGCTTTGGGATATAATTAAGGTGGCCTCCGAATGGCAGATCAAGGAGTACAGAGTCCTCAAACTTTTCTGGTGAATAATCTTTTCTTCCTACAGCCGCCGCAAAAACATGAAGATCAGTGTGCTTTGAAGTAAGTTTGGAATAGATTTATACAGATTGCAGATTTAAAACAGCTTTACAGACTTAAGAAACAAAAATGGTAAAAAATTCAACTTTTGGAACCATTGGTATAGCCATGGGCATTAAAATGAATGGATTGGTCCGCAAAAACACAAGCTTTCCCTTTAGCGCGAAGAATTAATTTGAACATGTGGTCAAGCATCGCAGCAAGACTGAAAAATTTTGAACATTCTTTTCCTTTTAAATAGGTTTCTTCACCTCAGCCTGAATGAAAATTTATTGTTATTGAACTTCCTTTCACATTTCTTTCATTTGGTTCCCTGTATTTGGGAATTTAAGGTTGTAAAGTACCTATAAAATGAAAAATAATTCCTGCTTATTTGAAAGGTTTTTCAAAATAAAGAAGGATGGCGTTTTCCTTTTTGGAATATCCTTCTTCATTTTAGAGATATTGACATTTTGGTATTACACAAATTAGGAAAATCATAATGTCATGAGGTTTCCAACTAAAACGGTTAAATACTGAATAAAGAATATCTCTGGAAATATTGAAGCAGTGTTCTTCAAACTTGCACCAGAAATGTTCATCACAAAAGAAACAAAATGACACCTGTTGTGCTGTTGCCATAACAACAGTTTTGCCACTGGTCCTGTCTTAATTAAACTGAAATTCCCAGTTTTTGTGCTAACCAAGAACCATCTACTCCAGCCAATCTAATGATGAGAGTTAAGACAATATGGGAAGCATGTCTATTCCAAGCAGGACCCTCTGTCCCACTTTTAAGGGTTAAAAATGAGGATATTTGGTTTTTGAAAGAAAGAGACTGGAGTCAAGAGAGTTTCCATGGCAACAAAACTATGGGTGTCATTTTGTTTCTTATGTTGTAATGTACATTTTTGATGCCAAGTTTTTTTGTTTGTTTGTTTTGGTTTTTGTTTTTTTTTTGCTTTGACTGTGATACTACACTTTATGTACAATGTTACAAAAACTAAAGTTACTCACGTCAAAACTTACAAATTACAAATTACAAAACCAATCAACATAGCTTACAACACTAACAATATAACAACCTTTTTTAACAGGAGTTAATTCTAAATACCAACGATATTACTAATAGGGACAAGGAGACTGGGTCAAGCATGGTAAGAGTGAAGACGTGTTCCTGCTAGCTCCATTAGAAAACTAGACGCTTTGCTGCATGTACCCAGGCAGTCATTATACTGAGAAGCAATATCTATATTGCAATTGAGCTAAATGTTCTGCATTTGAAGTTGTATGAAATTCAATCAAAATGTGCTTAAGCTATTCTGCTTTTTATTGCATTTCTTGGAATCGATTAATTGCTTATTACTCGTTTGCAAGTCTTTAGGGTGTGAAATGAGTCAAGGTCTTTATATCAACCTATATACATTTCAGTCTACTTTCCTTAGCCTTTGTCATTGTTAGTTGCGTTTCTCAAGCAAGCGAGACATTTTGAATTTCATAGTTATGGCAATGCATGACATAGACCTACGAGCGCGGTTGTCGAAATCATATATTTATCTCCTGATTTTTAGCCCATTTAGAAGTTAAAGCATTAGGAAAAGTGCTTATGTAAATGTTTGTTTGTTCAGTACAGATAATCAGTCGCCTAGATAGCCAAAGTAAGTTCCAGATATTTTCCGGCCGCAATGTAGGCGTACCGTGGAGGTACACCAACATGGCAGTTCCATACTGGTCTCTGTAAATTTGTGCAAAATATTTCAACGAATATCTGAGCTTGGGAAAATGCACAGACTTAAAAATGCAAGGAGTGTCATCTTTATTAATCTCCTATAACATCACAATTTCTTGATTTAATCCACTAAATGGTTTTCGAATAAATTTTTTATTGCATCAGGATTGCATGACAGTGCAAGCCAAGAATTGTTTTGCTGGGGTCAACATACATTAGTTTCTTTCAGCTTAAATGTACAATAATTCGCTACATGAGTTTCACTCTTGTTAAGACACATAACTCTGTTACATGCAAATAACGAGAGAATATCGTTTAGTTCGAGAATTTATCTTTATTACACTTTACAAAGTTTCTCAGAGCATTTTACTTATGTGTACTCGAACAGATGAATTCATAGCCCCGGTTGATGACTCCTTTGGTATAACATGATTCATGATTCACTCAAAATGTTCGCTCATAAATTGATCTCTCATAAGGCTTGCAGCGACCCGTTCCGAAAATGCTTAACATCCTTTAGTGTTGGTCTACCTTGAACAGTGTGTTCGTTTGTATGTGATTTCATCGCCCTAAAATTCATGGAATCTGTGCTATCTTTTCTCGACGACAACCTCTGTAAATTCCATGTGCTGTATGCATACACAGGTGGCACATGCGCTTTAGAGACCAGATGGTGATTTGTGACTGAACGTGGAAAAAAAAACACGGAGCCAAAATTTAAACCCAGGCCTCACTGCCTGGGTAAAAATTATGTACAGCCTTAGTTACACGGCACAGAAGGTAGAAAAGTTTAAACGAAATACCCACACAGAGAGAACCGAACCGCCTTGGAGAAGTGAGTCATTATCGTCTGAAGAAGATTCTCCTTCCCCACTGGAGAAGAAAGCCAAATAAAAAGACACATGAAGACAAAGTTGCAAAGCAAAAGTGATAATGTTGTCGCAACGTCTGAGGTAGTTAAAAAAGTCATCCCCAAGATTGAATTAGTTTTAGAGAAACCTGATAAAATGGAAAAGAAACCGGACAATCTTGAAAGCTACATGAAAGTTGTCAATGGAAAGGTTAATTGATTGCAAGAGAAGGTCAAATGCTTTGAATCTTTCAGTAAAGACACCGCATCATCATTAAAGATGTTAGACAAAGGAATGTCTTTTGCAAACTTCAAAACTGAGAAAGTGAAGGAGAAAATGAAGCACTGGGAAAAAATCTCTTCAAGAAAAAACAGCGAGGGTGAAGAAGCTTCAGGGAGACATCAAAACATTGAGGGTTGAAAAGCTTTACATGGAAATGTATTAACGACAAGGAAACCTTTGCTTTTATGGGATCAGAGAAACATCTGGCACCAGAGGAGAACATCAAAGAGTTAGTTGGATTTGTGCAGAATGAGCTGGATATCAGTGACGTGATACCATCAAGTTTCAAAGAATTCATCGCATCCAGAGGCTCAACCCTTCACAAGATAAGCCAAGACTGATCATCACTCGGTTTCTGCAACATTCTGATAAAGAGTTGGTAATGTCAAGAGCAAAGAAGCTAAAAGGAAAGTGTCTTAAAATATAGGCAGACCTACCAAAAGAAATCGTAAACTGCAGAAAGGAATTGATCCCAAAGTTTAAGAAAGCAAAAGACGATGGTCAAGCGGCGTTCTGTAAACATTCAGAGCTAGATAAACTGTACATTGAGGGAATCTGAGTTTATTAATTTCATCAGGCTTAAAAATATTTAGGTTTTTTTTATGAACATGTAACAACAAACATGTAACGACATTAATTTCCTTTTCTTTCCGTGTCACAAAATAAAATTTACAGTCGAGAAGTTATTTTTGCTGAACACACTTATCTTGTGAATTACAAGCATTACTGGCTGGTAACATTCATACTCACTATGTCAATAAATCACTCTGAAATGGAAAACAGTACCATTTCTTCGATGAACTAAACAAAACGAACTGCTTTCATTGGCTTAAAAGATCGCATTACTGGACAAATCGCATGGTCTGGCGGTCTCTCTACCTCCAAAATAAACTTCCTTTTCACTATTACTATCCGAATAGAAGTCCAGTGTGTAGTTTTCTTGTGTATTTTAATAACGAGAAACAGGAGTTTCAGTCGTAATTCCCCATTTTCGAATAAAGGAGCAATTGAAATGTTCAGAACGCCACATTTTGTTGCAATGACCGAATTTCCACCATATTTACATTAACAATTACCAACTTTACTCTGATTGGATATCACAATCACTTTCAAATAAGCAGCAATTATTTTTCATGTCATAGGCATTTTAAAAGTGAACAGTAACTTGCACGCTGGATTTCTGCATATTTAGTTTATGGCGACCTCCACTCAGTTTATTCACTTCGTTCAAATATATTTTTAGGAGTCTTATTCAGCTACTACAGAACCACTGAGAAAAGAACTAAGTGGCCACTAATTTAACACAGTTGAAATACGATTGATCTCAAAATAATTGGATTGTTTTTGTCGCCTTTTGATTTACAACTTTCATCTTTCTTTCACAGCGCTGCAATATTTCGTCATGCAGTGAAGAAATTTTTTGATTTCTTGTTTTCAGATTGATTTTTAGATGTCTTTCCAATGGTTTCTCAAATGTTAGCTGTTATAGTACAAGAACAGAAATTGTGTTCTATTTGGTTTTGTTTTGTCCGCTGAAGTCAATAATTACCGGTAACTCATTTTCACATATTCATTTTTTCTCAGCTTCTGTGGGACATTTTGTCGCGCAGTAAAGAAATAATATTATCAGTTTTTCACATCAGGTTGAGTTCCTTTTGTTAATATTTTGACCCCTCATTCATTCAACTCTAAGTAAATGATGTCTTGAAACCTGATCTTGTGTCTGTGGTTACTGCGCATAGGGTCTATTTCTGCGCTTTCGCTCGCTCTGAAATATTCCAAAAAACACCAGGGAATTAGGGGTGGGTCGCGGACAATATCATTCAGGCGTCAAAATGGCAGCAACAATGCTCAAATTTTGGGCTTCTTTGAAGACGAATTTCATAAGGAAAACCTGCACTTTAGAGGCCGAAACTTTGGTGAGTGGTTAAACTTAGTGCAAGGTTTTTATTAGCGTTGACAAAAAATATACATTCTTTGGAGTGACCTTCACCTTTAAGATTTCCATTAGTCTTTTAGTAATCACTTTCCACCACTACCTTCACAACAATGGAAGCTACTTACCCTACAAGCGTACCCTACAGGTGTGCTTTAAGAGACTATCGTTAGGAACCATAGCTAATTAGATCTGTTTAAAGTGCCTATAAAGTGAAAAATAATGGCTGCTTCTTTGAAAGACCTTGCAAAACAAAGAAGAAGGCCATTTACCTTTTTGGAATATCTTCCTCTGTTTTAGAGATATTGAGGTTTTTGTATTATGCAATCCCACTTTAAAGGGTTGCAAATGAGAATATTTGGTTTTTGACAGAAAGAGACTGGAGCTAAGAGTGTTGTCATGGCAATGGCACAACAGGTCTCATTTTGTTTCCTTTATGATGTACATTTCTGGTGCTAAGTTTGAAGAACACTGCTCCAACATTTCTAGATATGTTTTTGATTCAATTTTTCACTCTTTGGTGGTACTTCTTATAACATCATCACTTTCCTCATTTGCATAATGTAGCTGCGAACGGTGACAAACCATGGACAAATTCACTTTAACCAGAACGTTTAATTCACGATAAGCCATGAGAACAACTCACAGTGATGCCACGATATTACAACGGTAGAATTCTCAGAAAAACACTGACAATTTGGACTAAAACTGACCTAAAAGCCGAGGTAAACTTGTCATAACTGAGGTTTTAACTCAGTGTCCTCCTGGTCTCCGTTCAAAGAGGCCACCTCTACGCATGCACAAACCTAAATATGTCTTCACAGGGAACCCAGCAGCAAAACATAACAGTACAAAAACATCAATATCTCTAAAACAAAAGAAGATAAAATTATTCCAAAAAGGAAAATGTCACTCTTCTCTACTTTGAAAGACCCTTCAAATTAACACCAATTATTTTTCACTTCATAGGTACTTTAATGTCTCTTTAACATCTGGAAATGTTTAATGCCCATTGAGAAAATAAATAATAATCTAGAGTTGTACTGTGTTTAATTATTATGAAAATGGCTACCATTTTTCACTATGGTAATGAAACTATTTAATTGACTTTCGCAGAGTAAGAGTTTTTCTGTTGACAGAAAGCGGCCAAAATTTTCTGTGCTACACTGTATGCAAGAATACAGATAAAGTGAACAAACCTACCATTTCTTCCTCAAATGGCATTCTAGGTTCCCCTTTTGAAAAAAAAAAACAGGTAGCAAAGATTAAAAATAACAATTTTGATTTGATTTGACAGTGTACATGGTACATGGTTAATAAGTTGTAGAAATACTAAAAGTAAAAATTATGTTGTTAAATAATTTAAATTTAGTGAATTTTAGTTTTACACATTATAAGTGCTATACTTCTTAAAGGTGGGTGTTCACAAATCATAAATAGAATTTTCACGACAATAATTACTGTCAAGCAATTTCTATACCATACAAATGTAATACATTTTATTTTTTTCTGTTTGTGAGATGGCAGAATTCAACAAATCCTACAATTTGATTGGTTCCAGGAGCAGATGGAATTTTCCTATCCGCCGTGTGGAATTGCTGAGTTGATCTATTTTCGCAAACAAAGTAGCAGTAATCATCAATCATTTGCCTTTCTCATACATCCATCAATGATTAATCATCGCTACAGTTTATCTCAATTTACTTTTAAATGGCAAGCAAAGTCACTGTAAGTAAATTCAATTGAGTGTTGTGTGTTTGGTCTTGTTTGTAGCTTGGTACTGTAATGGAGCATAATCCTGTGTTTGTTTCACCATAGAATTTTATGTAAATCAAAGGCTCTCTGAGCCAGCTCATGGATAAATAGGCCAATTCTAGGTTGGCTTTTGCCTCTGTGGCAAAACAAGTCTTTGTGCAAAACTATTCATATGAAAATGTAAGTCACCTGTACGTTCATTCTTATGAAAATCAAGTCATTTTCATGTGAAATATTTTGCACCAGCATTCGTTCTTAAAAAGAGGCAAATGGCAACTCAGAAGTGGAAGTAAAGTCTGCATATGAGCCAAGAAGCCCATCAGGCCAGTGCTTATCCCAGTTTCAGTAGCATGATGCAACTAGGACTATTTCTACTACCCCGTGGATGGAATGCTAGTCCATCGCAGGGCTACCCCCCAACATTAAATTTGCCAGTACCTATTTATACACCTGAGAAGAAAGAGACACTGTCAGAGTAAAGAGTCTTGCCCAAGAACACAATACAATGTCCCCAGACAGGGCTCAAGCCCAGACTGCTCGAAATGGAAAAGAAATACAAAAATCAAATAACAGGTTGTTTACACAGACTACACAGACTGCTTATAAATTTCAAAATGGATAATAATTAATTTTGATTGGAATTGGAACATTGTTATTATATTAACTTGTACATGATGTAGTGTTAAAGAATAATTACAGCCTGTTTCAAACTGAAATCATTAAATGAGAGTTCACCATATTCACCAGTCACTGGTGTTGGTTATAATATATGTATAATATTAGTGAGTCTGCAGTGCATTTTAGGTCAAGGTAAATTGGTTATGGTCCTTGTTCCGTTAACATTATGAAATAGTTGTATAACAATAATTATTATGCAAAATTATAATACATGATTTTGACAATTATTTTAGGCAATCACCGTGAGAATGCTAAGACTGCCAAGAGTATTTTGCCCAATTTCACTTACGTGAGACAGGAACAATTCGATTTTAGCTTGCTAGTAAATGGGAAATCTATAGAAAGAAAAGTGTTTCCTTCAATATTATAACGATCATTTCAGTCAGTTTTGTTTCAATCTTCAACCCAAAGGGAAGGGGGTGTTTTTACATGTAGTTACAATTTATAAGATTTTTTACTATATAACTATGTCCATATAGGGAGGGGGAAGGGAAGTAACAAAGTTTTATAAAAGGAGGCTCTGCCCCAAGGTCAAAACCCTATCCATTTTAATAATTGTTTTTGACGGGAAAGGCTTCCCTTTCATATACATGTAGCTCTTAGCTTGAAACCCCTTTCACAAACCTAACGTGGCCCTACTAGATCTTATTTCTTGAATAAATAATCAATTAATGTTTGAAATCCCTGTCCTGTTAAGTCTTATAGTACCTCCAGCCTGAAAAAAGTGCACCTTCAGTCAACTATAGGGAGAAGAGCCCAGCTTGGTACAATACAATAATAAGGGTACTACATATTGTAGTGTATGCAAGTAAAAAAAAAA
>Ga0099807_1023854_pt1 | contig 10685 bp, 8 predicted proteins | sample OrbTnscriptome_FD_81149 | JGI IMG/M metagenome (GOLD analysis project Ga0099807, IMG submission 81149) | Coral microbial communities from Puerto Morelos, Mexico - Orbicella T R A metatranscriptome (Eukaryote Community Metatranscriptome) | ecosystem: Host-associated > Invertebrates > Cnidaria >...
GCCTTGAGCTCTTCACGTTTGTAATAAATCCCGACCAGTGAAACGACTATGCTGCCAACAGCAAGCCATTGGGTGGTGTTGAGGCTGTTATTTTTTTCTCCGCAGCACTTTGGGCTTTCGCCTTCTGTAGTCGGGGCTGGCTCAGGGGCCGTTGTGGTGTTTTTCGCCTTGTTGCTTGCAAGATAAGTCTCTGCTGCTTTCTTCTGTTGTTCCCGTGCCAGCCGCGTTCTTTCAGCAACCATTCTTCCAGCAGCCACACGCGTGGGATTTTTTACGCGCTGCGTTGTCGTTGTTGCAGTCGGAGTTGTCGCTTGCTGTGTGACATCGACTGGAGGTGCTGTCTGGGTATCTACCTGAGGTGCGCTCTCGGATTGTTCGGTAGACATTCTGAAACAAACGTGTATGCTGAGCAAATATAATAATGCTGAGCAATCACTCAGCGGGCGTTGAGGATTGCTGTTGAGGAATTTCTTCGAATTTTACTTCGTCCTTTCTCTCCAAATGCGAGTTAAAATCAATATGTTTCGTGGTGATCAGCGCCGCGTTGGCCGCAGCAAGAAACCGGCCGCACTTCAAAGCAAGGTTGCCGGCCAGATTGGAGAGCTCTTTGTTTATGATGTAGTCGTTTCTGAGCTCTTTTTGGTAAACATCGATGTCTCTGATGTTAATGGTCATTCCGACCGCTTTGGATACAAGAAAAATAAAGCTGTCGATCAGGCTTTCTGTTGTCTTTGAGCCCACGTATGTCTCGTAGCGTTTGGTGTATTTCTCGATCTCTTTGTCGCTCAGGCGCTTCACCTGCTCGTAGGTTAACTGCACTCCGATGGCCTCTTTGGCTTTTCCTGTGGATACCAGCACGGCCAGCTGCTCACGAAGAGCAGGAATGTCAGGTCCTGGGGCGGCTGGAACTATGCCACCTGCTGGACCACTCGACGGCTCTGGCTCAGTTTGAAGAAGGTTCATAACTTCTGCTAACGCGGCCTCTTCTTCAGCCATTGTTCAAGGCTATATTCAACTTTCATTTTTTTATTCAAAATAACTTTACGCCGTAGGGGTGGCGAAGCGAGAACACAAGAAAAGAGAACTTTCGCTCTTTCAGCTTTGAAACCAGACCTTTGTACTCATCCAGGGAGAATCCGCCGGCGTAATCATCGAAGATGGCTTTCGTGGTCTTGGCCGAGGGTGTGTAAAAGAGAACGATCGCCGCAACGTTCTCCCGGAAGGAAGCTGTTATGCCGGTCATCTTCTGGGTCAGCACCCAAACGCTGATGGCCATATGTCGAGCAGAAAAGGCGAGATTCACCAGCTCGCCAGTGCGCCCTTTCACATCTTTGGAGGCTGCGCAGTCATCGAGTATTATGAGCGTGTTGGTGCCCTCGAAAAGCCATCTTACGAGCTTCAACCATTTTTCCACGTCGTGCTGCTCGCATATCATCACATTCATTCTTGGGTCATTTTCGCCAATCCGGTAGTAGGTCCTGTTGTGCGCAAATGTGGGGCAGATGAGAACGATGTAGTCGAACTTGCCGCGGAAAGGGCCGTTGACCTGGTCAACCACGAACCTCGATTTGCCTGAATTGGTCGGCCCCACGATGAGAGCGTTGAAGGGAATCTTACCGGGGTCCATGCTCCTATTCAACACAGCACAGAATCAAACTGTCTGTCCATAATGTTGAACTGGGCGTCGGAGATGACGAATATGTGGCACTCCACGTTGCCTGAGCCTTCACCTTTCCGATCAATTTGCAGTTGGATGCCTGAATGACTGTTCACGAGGCGCGTCCCGCTACCGTGCAACAGCTGATCCGCCATGGAGCGCATATCAATCACAAGCCCGAACTTATCGGCGGTGTAAAACTTTGACATATCCATGTGGTCGGTTCCATTTTTTTCTTTCGCGAACATGCGGCTCGCCTCTCTCCACATGTCAATGTCTTCGATTCCGTTGTTGTAAAGCATGTTGGGCGAGCCGTTGACCGTGACGCTGAGTTTCGTGAGATCGGGGAAGATGAATTTTTCTGAATCTCTGGCGCCGGCAGCATGCGGCTCTATGAACAGGAGGAGGAGGGCTTTGAGCGACCTTATTTGGGCGTTGAATTCAATGTTGAGAAACGTGTCAGTGTCTTTTTTGAAGTTTACCTTCGTATAATGCTGCGCGTAGTCGTAAGCGAACTCTTTGCCACTGGTGTAAACGCTGACCGCCTCTTCTGCCAAAGTCTTGCTGTGGATCATTTCGTACTCGAGCTTGATGTTTTTCAGCTTGTATTTCAGCTGGGTTGAATCGGAACCTCTGACCACATCTTTAGCTTTAGCAAGTGTTATAATGAACTCGAGGTCGTTGTAAAGGGCCATTGGGTAGAAAACGCCATTGTCAGTTATCAGCTGATTGTCCAGCCTGATCCGGTACCTGCTTCCGAATACCCCGTTTAGCGCGTTTTCAGCGTCGACGCCCGAGGTTTTCTTGTCTCCCGCGCCTGAGCGGATCTTGCATAGATCCTCGCTCTGAATCCCTTCGAGAATCATGCCGTCTCGTTCTTCCTGCGAAAGAAAAAGGTCTTCGAAAGTTTTGTATAGGCTGTATTTGTCCGTGTCTTGCAGGGTGGTGCCTCCAAACTACACTTTCAACCTTTCAACGAGAGCCCGCGTGACGTTCTGGACAAGGAAGTTGTTGGCATGCCCTCCAGAAATGTCGATGTCAAAGACAAGCGCTAGCGAGCCCGGCACCAGAACCTCGTTCTCGTGTAGCTTGGGCACACTAACATCCAGCTCATCGCCAGGGTTGGCTTCAGTTTTTTTAAAGGTGATTCGATTGACCTCGCGCTGATGTTGATGTCCAGAAACTGGAGAAAGACATCCGCGGCAGACTTGAAGCTGAACTGATACAAAAAAATAACAGACACCCCCGCTTCGAACTGACTTTTAGAAACAGACGGTTTTATTTGCATATTATAAGAACATGCTCGTCTGCTTCCACTTGATTGCGTTCCTCGCCCACGAATATTTCACACCTGAGTGGCAAAAAAATGCTCGCGATATTACCCGCGAGATCGTTTCGGCTATGCTTGGCGACGATGAGGTTTTTTACTAGGAAATACCCACCTTTTTTCGCTAACGCTCCCTGCCAAAAAGGAACCACTCATGCCAATCATAGGTCCAGGAGCATACTTTTAGAACATTCTTGTACTCTGGGCTGTTTTCTATGAGAGGTATTAACTCCATCGGCGGGCTTAGCGACGCTTTATGAAGAGTTCCCTCCCTTTCGAAACAGGGGAAACAACATCCCTCGAAACGGCAGTTCACATATTCAAAGCAAATTATCATTGGCACAGTCTGCTGCATGTATTGGCAGAAAGGCAGTTTTGAAATATGCTCGTGTACCTTGTTCCAGCCCAAATCCTTTTTTTCCCTTCTTTTTATTGCGAGATACTCCTTGTAAATGTTCTCGCGAAGCTCTGGAGGGAGGTTTTGAATGGCATCTGAAAGTTGGCAGTTGTTTGATCCACGAACCATGGCCGCCGCTCGAACGATATAACGCTGGTGTCGTTGTGTCTAATTGTGAAACCCCTCTCTAGCAGTATATCAGTAGTATATAGGGAGTCAAACAAATAATGTTTTGTATAAAGGAAACCACAATCGATGGTAAAAGTGTTTTCTACAAGCATTATTTTAATATGAATATTAAATATACAAATGATCTGCTCTTTGACAAGTCAAATATCGAGTATTTTAATGTTCTCAGAAGTGAGGGATTGACAAGGTCCAACTTTTTAGTATGGACAGGCCTAAGGCAATCTGTTCCTTTAAAGTTGCGTGTTGATTTAGAAAGTCTTAAATGTCATGGTCATGGCTATTGTTGTTTTCTTATAAAACAAAAATTGGAAAAGCCAAGTAAATGGGTCAAGCTAAAGAAAGAACTTAGCTTTGATGACAATCAAGTCTCAGAGGCACTTCTCTTGCCAGTGAAGGTTGCTAACGAACCGTATCTACGTTCCTTTCAGTACAAAGTGTTGAATTCTGTTCTGTTCACTAATGACCGCCTGTGTAAAATAGGATACATTTCTAATTCCAACTGTACCTTCTGTCATCAGCTAACAGAAACCATATCCCATATTTTGTTCGGTTGTTCTTTTTCAAATTCTCTTTGGCATGAGGTTAATGGAAAAATTTTAAGTAAAATCAAGAGCTGCAGAAGCCTCTCGCTTACATATTGCGATGTTATTGTTGGGTCTTTTGAGGAGGAGATGGATCTATTTAATTACATAGTAATTTTAGAAAAATCTTTCTTGTGGACTTGTCGATGTAAAGAAACATTACCTTCCTTGAGTCACTTCATGAGAATTTTGCTAATTAAAAACGAAACTGAAAAACACATATATTTCAAATCGGATAAAAAGAATTTTTTTAAAGAAAAATGGAAGATGTTTGAGGAAAAAAATTTAACTAATAACTAAAGTCGGACAATGCTATTATTAAGGAAAATCGTTAAGTTAAATAAGTGTACATGTGTAGAAAAGAACTGACAATATCCATAACTGAACGCAGTGTACTGATGGCTTTAGTCTTTTATTACAAAGATATGCTAGAAAAGGTAACGATTCAAGGAACCCAGCAATTCTCAGCTTTTTCTTTGTTACCGAAAGAACCCAGTTAAATGCAGCGCATGCGTAGTAAGTCAAAAATTTGCGACGGAATGAAAAATTGTACTCTCGGAAATACGCCTATTTCTCGAGAACTACTCATTAGAATTTCACGAAATTTGGCACGAAAATACTTTAGGAAATAAGTAACTGGAGTATTGAAAATAATTGAACTTTAACAAAGGAAGTTCTAGATATTCCAGTGAACCTTCAACAAGGGATAATTAAAGATTTCTCTGTTAAATTATTAGCAAAATGGTGTTAACTTGTGAGAATCGTTACGAGCTTGTTGCAGGCAAATTATAAAGAAAATCTAATGACTAGATTTTCTACAAATAAACAAAACCGATTTTAAAGGCCTGTTTATATTAATTCATGTTGTCATGGCAACAGCACATATGTCAGCTTAACCATCAAAAAGCCAAAGTTTGTGTTGTTAACTTGCTCGCTGCCATTTTTGGCGACCGAGAGATCAAGGTTTTTCAGAGAAAAAGGTGAATGAAACACAGGTATCAAAAACTGTGTTCAGCCACCTTAACCCTTTCAAAGTTTTCAAAAACGCTCAAACTTAAACGAGTTGATAAATTTGGACTAAAGAAGAAAACAGTTACTTTTTTAGTCATGGGAAACCACTAGCTTTATAGTAGTTTTATCTCATTTAACATAATTGTACTTTTTTACTTCTGAACAAGTAGATTATTGCTTTATAGCTCACTTTTGTAATGCGCAGATGATAACATATTCATGCAACCTGAACAATATAATGTAAGTTATTATCATCAATTATTATATCATGGTCTGGTAATTACTTGTACAGTACAGTTCTTTTGGGTAATTTAGTTTTCTGATTCTTTGTATGAAATCACCTCATATATGGTCTAGGTCAGCAGAATTTCATCATCAAGGTAAGGTTACTCCAAATCTTCGTGGGCTACTTTTCTTTTTTTCAACCAAATTAAAGTTTATAATTTAAGGTAACATTTCGAAAAAAATGAAAATACAATATTAAAACGGTATTGGGAAGAGATTTTTTAAATAAAAATTAATAAACCGTCAAGGTGTCATAATACCCAAAAGGCATGGACTACCCAGCGACCTTTTCGTGGCAAACGGCTTAATCCAGAGATCCTATATCAAGTACTTTCAATTTTAGATTTCATGTCCGTCAAGAATTCCTTCTTTGAATCACGCTTTCGCAGTTGCTCGTCAGTTTCTTTTTGGTTTGTTGCACATCGCTTTCCTTCTGTTTTGCACTGGCATTACTGTGTCTATCTTTTTGTCGAGGGTCGAGGGTCCAATGTCGAGGGTCCAGGGCTCGAGGGTAATATATATATATTTTTTCTGGGTTTCTTTTTCTACTCTTTGCTGTAAGCTCAATTATTTATCTATAACCTTTTATAACATCCAAAATCTGGTTTTTGTGACTTCATCAAGAAGCTTAAAGGCTTTCGCGTGGGATGCTTTGGCCGATGTATTAATGCCATCAACTTTTGAATGGCTATCCACGTAGAAATAAATCCAAACGGGAATGCTTACATTTAGTTTTGCAGTTGTCATTTCTTCAACAGAAAGATAACACACAAGGATAACAGAATGTGGTTCGCGTTAATATTTGTACTGTTAATAGTGACAATGTTATGTCAAAGTTCTTCGCTCGCTTCGAATTTCACATTTTCAGCTTCAAATTTTTCACTGTGGAAAACAAAATAATTCCTTAAATTAAAAACACCTTCCCTGGTTTCGTTTGTGTACCTTTTTTTCTATGTCACCGTAGTGGTTTAGGTCGTGTTACTGACTGAGTGATTTCGTGGAGTGTTGGCTTCATTGTTTTCCAGGCCGCGATGACAAATATTCGTTTCCCATCTATCAAACAAAATGTGTGCGCCTAAAACATGATTGTAACACTATCGCTTTCCCGCAAAGCTATAGTTTGTATACTGTGAACGCTAGGGGTTCTGTTATTTCATTGGCTGCCAACTTTTTGAGTTGACATATCCCTCTGGGAAGGCGTGACATGATTATAGATCTTTCACCTCACCTCACCTATCTTCTTCGCGCTCTGTTGCGCATAGATGTTTAGAAGGCGAAAAATCGCACTCGTTTTTCGAGGGAATCCCTCTAATTAATAGAGCATGTAGAATCGACGGTTTTCTGTGAAATTTGGCCAGAACATGCACTGATAGATAAGGAAGAAAACCGTGTCAGCGAATTCTTTTATTTTAAATACTTTTCTCATGGCAGCCTCCAACGCAACACGTTACGTGAATTTTTCGATAGTGGAACTTGACAGATCTATAAAAAGATAACCAATAAAAATAAAAGAAAATGCTGACACTCTTTGAGAGATTGATGCTTTGTGATTAACACTGCACTTTGTTTTTGCATCAATGATTGTACTTGATACCCGATTAATTCGCTGGAATGGCAGTCGGTAGTTTTGGTGTTAACGGCTTCTGCCGCCTTAGGAAAGCATCGGCGAAACAGAATGTAATTTTATGTCTTTTATTGAATTCTACATTTCATAACCTTTCTATTGATATATAGTTTGTGGGGGTTTCCTTGAAAACAGCGCGCATACGAATTTTTTTTCAGGAGGACACCCGTGAAGGTTTGGAGTAACCTTAAGCCCATGTGTACAATGCAGTTCTGTTATCAAGGCTCGTGAAACTATGAAATACCTTCTTAAACGATTTCCTTTTTAATATGGCTCGAATTGCTGAGCCTGTCTCCAGACGCTGCTCTCGACGGGATCAGTCGTGACAGGTTTTACAAGATAGATAGACGCCTACCACTTAGTTATCTTGGATACAAAAAGGTCACAAAACAATAACTTACACTTAACTATAATAAAATAAACACCAATCAACCCAGTCTGACTGTTTGCTTGGATCTACAGATTGCTAAGTCTGATCCACTTGAAACATTTACTAAATGAATGCACATTAAATACCATTAGGAAACATCCCCCAAAAAATATGCACGCCGACTGGTTAAAAATTATGTTTCTATAGCTTGATAGAAACACAGAACTAGAAATAGAAAACAACTGTTCTGTGTTTCAATCGAGATATAGAAATGCGAGTAGAAGTTTGAGAGAAGTCGAAAAAGCCGTGGAAACACTTGCCTGTCAGCTCGTGTTCACACGGCATTTCTCATTCTCTAAACTCGTGTTTCTCAAATGCCCGTAGTGTTTTATCAGAGTGTAATACACAGCTTAGGCTTCTTTATTTTTTAATGAAAAAGTCATGTGTGTAAGCATTTTCGGAACATTATCAGAGATTAGCAAAGACTTACGAAAATTTCTGAGAGAGAAATCAAAAGATGTTTTGAATATATAGAAAGAAATCGAATATAATTGAAGATTAGACGACCCATAGGAAAAATTTATTCAAGATATACAAATTTTGATGTAAACGTTCCTGATCGTTGCAATCGACCCACATATCATTAACAAAAGAAACACGATTTATTACTGCTGCGAATAAGGCAATTCTAAAACCTGATTACGTGTACCTTTAAAAATGTGCATGATCTGGATTGTAGGTTTTTTTAAATACCTGTCACAAAAATCTCAAAAAAACATCATTATTAATCAAAAAGTTGTATTTTATGTAATTTCTCTTTGTATCATACTCCAGGCGTCCAGGCAGTCCTTACCTGATAAAGTGGAAATTGGGAGAACTGTGTTGCAAGTGCTAGGTTTTGCAGACCGCTTGGCCTTACCTCAGAGGATTCTGGATTTCTGTGGCAATTTTCCAATCACCAGGGTTGAAGAAATCTCGCTAGACTCCATGAACACAACCATGGTCCAGGAACAGGGTAAGTAAACGACTTTTACTCTCTTAAATTGCCCGTATGAGATACAGAACAACACCGCATGCGCTGAGCAACAGTGCAAGTATAGCCGTTTTATAAAGGTCTATAAACGACGAGCAATCCTTTAAAGTAACACTTTTATATATAATTATTCCTGACGTAACAGGTTACAATAGCAACTGTATAGCCCGTTAAAACACCATTGATTTTAGTTTTAGTGCTTACAACTCAACAGCGGGTTCGGTAAACTATATTTCTTATGTCCGAATTATGATCAGGGTGTTACAATACAACTGCGAACGTTTGTCAAGTTTAAAACGATCTTTGAACGGGAACAACAGTCAGTCAGGTTCCCTGGGGTGACCCCTCAGGGATAATCGCCGAGAAGTCAATTACCGTTTTAGAGTAGGGTGAAGGATTCTTAAATAGCTGAATAAAGCCTTTGGCAGCCACAATATTGAACGAACTCAAAGCCCGGCTCTTTATGTTTCAGGTGGCCGAACTCAGTTTTTGCGCGCGCTCTTGCTAGAGCGATTCATCGAGATTCAGCGGTTTACAGAGCAAAAACATGGCGCCGGTACAGCGATCATTTTATCCACTCTATGCCCGCGCTATCTGTGCTATTTTTCTTCATAAATGACAAAGTATATGACAATTAATAGTAATTGATAACAATTATAAGGTCCCTACAATTCTAACTAAAACACATACCATTGAGTGTCCATCAATATTTAATACCAAAATTATCGATTAAATGCTAACAATTGATAACGATTATCACAGACCTTTCATTTTTTCGATTAAACATGCCAATTATAATGCAAAGAGTGTGAACTGGTCACAACAAATGACTTCTAGGGACAATAAAGGGTAGCCTGTTACCAAGGTCTCATACTTGGTGAAAGAAAACCTGAGGACGCAATGGGTATGATGTCATACTGAATGACAGAAAAAGCTCAGTCAATTTCAGCTGTTTTTATGCCACGCTTACCTTATGTATAGGCTTAGATGATCGAAATCGAAATTTCCGCCTTCTGTCAGAGCTAATCTGATTGAGTAATTCGCTGCGTTTCGTCTGCTCACGCTCTTAAAAAAAAAGCTCTACTGTTAGTCGATCGTCGAGATCGTCTCGACAGAACTGGATGCGAGCGGGCGAGGGTGTGGAGGACAGCGAGCGACAATATAAGGTAACGCTAGGTTATAGTCGGGAAGCATGGTCATGAACCGCACAAGTCAATGCGGACTTAATATGGATGTTTTAAGACAGGAAAGGAGAATGCTAAAGTGCGGTTAAAGTACGATTATAGCATAGAAAATGCATATATGCCGCGCGAAAGGGGACAAAGCATTTCTTTATAGTATCTCTGAAAACTAAGTTGGGGGGGGGGGTAGATATTAATCAAGCTCATACCCCTAGTAGGGTTATAAGAGGTTTATTGCACGACTTGTGATCGAAAAAGATCTGTGGAAACTCTACCTGGTCCAATACTTCGAAAGTATAGGACTTTCAATAAAACATTCTAATAATAAAGCATTCTGATAACCTAATTTTAGTCGTCGGCCCTCTCCGCTATTTTAAGCGCGTGATAAATCAACAAAAATTAGCATTCTTAAAGTGCAGTTAAATTATAGCCAGGCAAAGTCTAATGAGGTCAGTTTAAAACAGTGTTGTAATTTAATGTAATTTTGACTTACTAAAGCAGTTTATATCCTCTTAATTTTTGGTTCAGGTCATGGACGTAGGAAGCGAAGCCATTATTGGTCGGACTGGAAAGGGTGCAGCAGTTCAGAGGCGAAAATAATGAACGATTGCTTAGCCAGATATCAACCTTCCCAAATTAAGTTACTCTGCAAATACCAAACGACTACCTGCTATTACTACGCTAGGTGCGCTCACAGGAGCGGCTTCAGTTTTGATTACTACTGCAACTTAATTGTCCACCGTTACAATTACCAGGGCATCTGTTGTACTCCTTCCTGCTGATCATGAGTTACGGGATGCAGTTGTTGTTGTCCAATCTTTTGATTTAAGGGAGTCATTTATTATAGTGCCTATCTTTTGATTTAAGAGAGCCATTTGTTGTAGTTTCTGTCTTTTGATTTAAGAGAGTCATTTGTTGTAGTGCCTATCTTTTGATTTAAGACAGTCATTTGTTGCAATTTCTATCTTTTGATTTAAGAGAGTCATTTGTTGTAGTTTCTATCTTCTGATTTAAGAGAGTCATTTGTTGT
>Ga0099807_1249855_pt1 | contig 10667 bp, 5 predicted proteins | sample OrbTnscriptome_FD_81149 | JGI IMG/M metagenome (GOLD analysis project Ga0099807, IMG submission 81149) | Coral microbial communities from Puerto Morelos, Mexico - Orbicella T R A metatranscriptome (Eukaryote Community Metatranscriptome) | ecosystem: Host-associated > Invertebrates > Cnidaria >...
AGAACTCTTCGAACGATTGAGTACGTTCTGACGACGACGAGTGATCAGGGGAATCCGAGTTCACTAGACTTGTAGAACGACTGGCACCTTCACTTATCTCGCGTCCCGTTCCTGATGTAGAAGGAGAACCAAGCATTCGGAAAACCTCCTCATGAATTTCGTCTCGTACATAATGAGACGCCATCTTGGTTGTCACCGCAAGGAAAAAGCGCGGGAATTAGAGCTTACTACGTAGGTCTCAGGCCTTCTCGTTGAAATGCGCGCGCATAGTTTATTTCCCTTTCATTTGCGGCGTGCGGTTAACTTTTGTTTGCAGTGATGATTTTGCTTTCATTTGCAGTGTGCGTTCAGTTTTTTTTTTTGCTGTGCGATTTTTTGTTTACTTAATTTGTTGTTTCATTTTGCTTTCATTTGCAGTATGCAATCCACTTTTCTTTGCAGTGTGCGTTTTGCTTTTATTTGCAGTGTGCGTTTAATTTTTTGGCGGTGTGCATGCGTTAATTATAGGAGTGCATTCGATCTTTCATTGGCACTGCTGGTTTGACTTCATTCGTAGTATCTTTGATTTAGTGTGCAGCGATATTTTTTGTTATTTTGTGTTTTTTCTGTTTTGTAAAGTTGTCCCTAATGGGCCACAGTATAAATGAACAGAAGACTGTGACCTTAAGGAAAATGTCAGAAATGTAAGCTTATATTTGTGCATGATCCAGTCTTTCCTTCGAGCGGCTGTTTCTTCAAGAGTTCAATTCACGATCAAGCGACGAGTTTTCGAGCTAACCTAAAACCCGGGAACTGAAATAATTCATCAGGGGCTACCAATATTTGATAAAACTTCATTTGTTAAAGCTCAGAAAAACTATTGCCTTTGTAACGTTTTCGGAACAGAAGGATTTCATATATAAGACTTCACAAATAGAGATTTGTTAAAGCATTTAAATAGCTTTCGATACTAGAAAAGTTTTACAATGAAAGCTTGTGCTGAATTCTACTGTCGTCAAATCGCTAGAAACTTCTCTCTAAAATTTCCGCAATGCATTACTCACCTCGAAAGGCTGCTACAGAACAGTTTTCAAAACCCAATTTTTTTTGTTTTTTCGGCCCGACCCGTCTCCGAGTACCGAATGCCTTTGTTCAACCAGCTGATTCAACTCCTGCTCGCCTTCGCAAATTCCTTAGGTGGAGGCCCGGCAGAAAACTTTAGCTAGAAATTTGGTAGCTCACAGGAATAATATTGCTCATCTCCGGCAGAATTATTAGATTTTCCCATATTTTACAGGAAAAAAAAATAGGAATTATGTTTTACAGTGTCAATCAACATCGACTAAAAAAAAATTGCTAAAAAAAAGTACAAATAAACAAACTGCCGTCAGCGTGCAACCCACGGGCAAATGGATCGAGCGTATTAGTCAATCAGAACGTGCGCTTCGCTAAGGCTATGTTATAAAGATCAGTAACAGCAAATACAGATTTGCAAAATTTGCAATCAATGACTAATCGATGCACTCAATCAATGACTAATCGATGACTGAAAATTTAGTGGCCTATCGATTACTCATCGATTACTCATTGCCCATAGGCAATAATCGATAACTAATCAACTGATTAACCATCGATTATAATTGCCTATCGATTACTCATTGATGTCACTAATGTCACTGATGTCACTGATGTCATCGACTAGATAACCCTGGAAACCTATACAATTATCTTTCGAGAATCAAGAATATCAACGTTTTACGACGCATTATCACAAGTCAAGCTTTGACATAGTCAAGATACACCCAGTACACGGTATAAAAAGATGCAACCAGCGCGACATCTCATCACATCCTTTCATATTCTGCAGACCGGACGTTTGCCTGCTAAGTGGTTCGAGCAAAAATAAAAACAAACAAGTTGAAAACCGGCAGCAGTAGCACTAGGGCAATGACAGTAAACTAATTCATCTAATAACTACTGTTCCCTGACCATTTCCAAACACCCTCCAATAACTCGTCAGTTCGCACTTCTTTTTATGCTTCTTTGTGGAGTCATCTACAACCTTAGCCCACTAAGTTTTGTTCTTCACGACATAACTCCCGATAAGTCGAGTTGACCACAAGGCTAGACGACTCGACACCCATTGGGTATGATGGCAACACTCGCCATTTTGACTAGAGGAAAGTCAGTCCCTCTTGCACTTTTTCCTAGTATTTTCCATCTTGATAGTTTTGGTGTTCATAGATCCACTTGGCTGAACCCTGCTAATTTGTCATGAAATCATGCAAGGACGCATAAAATTCTGGCCTGAGTTTGTTGAATAGAAGTATAAGTACAGCTTTTAGTGGGCGCTTCCTAACAGAGTATATTTGAAAAGGAATTACCATGGTGTTCTTTTTTGTTGTTGCTTACTTTATTCTATGGTTTTAAGCCCAGCAAATTAAAGCGAATTTTCTTTAAAGTCTGGCCTCCCATTAATTGTTAGTCTGTTCACAAACTCTCTATTTTGTGAAAGTATTAACCGCTCTGGATTTGAAAAGGCTCGAACACTAGGCTCGGTCCTAAGAATGGCGAAATTACTTTGCGCCCGCTTCTTGGCCGCTATCACGCGCCGTAAGAAAAGTAACTAGTAGCCAAAAAATAAACGTCCCGTTCACAGAAAAATTAATTATAAATCAGTTGCAGGCTATAAGCCTTTGCATATCAACGTTCTTTTTCTTGATGTTACTCTGATCTAAACAAAATGAACTAAAATCGGGCCAGCGTAATATAATTAACAAGCAAACTCCCACCCCACCCCAGCCTCCCTTCCCCCAAAACTGATCATTAGGATGGTGGTTGGAGGATGGTTAGGACATAGATACGACTTCTGATTGGCAGATTACTATTCTGGGTGCAGTAGATCATCAAATCGAAGACAGAAGAGTAAAAAACGACCTGACTTTATTAAATATAATAAAAGTACGGCGATTATTTGCGCACTTTCTTTCAGGGACAGAAATTATTACGCTTTTGCTCTTTGTTTATTTTGCCGTTTTAAGATGATTCCTCAGAAATAAAAGTTGTCAAACGATTTTTTTTAAACTTTCTCTGAATATTCCCTACCCAGAACTCTTTCAAGAAATACGATTATAAAGAAGGTCACTAATCTCTCAAAAGATATATGATGGGCCAATCTTACCCCTTTTATGCTGAATCACATGTGTTATTTCATCGGTTCACGTTACATTTTGCAGTCGATAGAAGCGAAGTTTTTAATAATAATAATTTGCATCCTAGAGTAACGGTTTTGTGCACTTTTTTTAGCAATATCTTTCTTCCTTCCGAACATATATTTTTTAACCTTTTAGTTATAGAGAATAAATTGTACACCAAACGTCGGTAATAAAAAAAAAGGGAAAACTAACTTGAAGGACATCTCTTCATGCTGTGTATGTACACGCGCTCGTGAAGTGCGCGCAAATGACAGGAAAATCGTGCGCAGTAGACCCTTGCCTGCGTCTTTTTTTTTCACAGATGTTCCACTCGGAAACGTGAGTCTCTAGTGAGCCTGTTATGCTTGTAAAGTGAATCGATCAACGTTTAAAATATAAAAGGCCCAATTGTGATATCTTAAAATTCTAACTTAGCTCTTAGGTTTAGGGGAATAAAACAAAACAAATTGTCTACTCATCCTTCAACTTCGACTTGACTTCTATTTTTTTCTCCTAAGCCGAGTTTGAATTTTAATATATTTATAAACCAATTGTGTTTTTTAACCAATTGAACATACATTTTCACTTTGCTATTTTGTTTTCTTGGCGCACCTATAAACTAGTTGATGCGTAATGTAGACTCGGGTGCTAATCAAGTCTATGGGACGCACCATTACCATAGCTAAATGTGTTGTCCGAGTAAAATAAACTGTCTATGTCTATGTCTAATATACAGAGTACACTTGACAAAACGTTTTACAAGAAAAAAATACAACAAGCAAAGTAACACAAATACTTTTTTTGATTTCAAGTTAAACTTTATTTTAATATTATAATATTTTAATAATTTAATAGTTTAATAATGTAAAAATTCTACACTTTTTCAGTTGTAAGACGTCGATCCACAACAATTTTGTTCAGCGTACTATCGAAATTGCAACATTGCCTAATTCTACTTAAATCGCTTTAACACCAAACCCTGATTTTTTTTTTTTTTTTGAATTCGAAAAGGAACATGAAGCATTTGCCATAACAGGCCAAACCGAGGGTGGGAAATGAAATTTGTTTTTACTATTATTATTATATATTTATTTGTTCGTTTTGTTTTCTTTTGCTTGTTTGTTTGTTTGTTTTTTCGAAAAATAAGCCAGTTTGTGTGCTATGACTATCATGAGGAAGAAGAATTTTGAAAGAGTACAACACGGCTCATAGTTATTTTAAAATATGAGTTTGAGATTTCTATCGCTTAAGGGCACAGTCTGAGTCAACTATTTCACGCATAGAGATCTAGAGAGAATAATCTAATTGTTTTAGCATATTACTTGTTCAAAATGTAATCTGAATCCTCTTTACACACACGTGGAGACGCAAAGAAGCGGCTGCCATTTTGTTAACAGACGCACACTTTTTAGCCTGCAGTACAGGCGGATTAGCGGGCTCTGGCGCGATACACGAGCGCGCGCGAAGCGCGAGAACGAGCACGAGGCGCCAGGCGAGAAAAATCCGCCTGTAGTCACACCATTGTTTATGCTCTACCGCCACCTTGAAATGATTCACATGAAAGAATGAGAGAGAACAAAGCAATTCAATTTACTGGCGCGAAAAAATGTTTCAAATAACCAATTTACAAATGTTTACATGACGCAAAACAGTCAACAGACGTGAACATCTAAATTTAGGTAAATTTAAATCATGTTCTGCCAAAACGAACAAAGGAGGTATAAACCTAAACATCGAGCTCAAGAGACGAAAAGCTCGAACAAATTCAGGATGGAAGGAACATAACTTTGACGACACAGAACGGCACTCTCTGGCGACGCCGAACAAAGCTAAATATGATCCGTGGTGAAAAGCCATATAGCTTAACACAGTTTTAATCTAACAACCGGGCACGGCATCACAATATAGAATGCAAGTGATCAACAGTGATGCTCACCGACTTTGTTCCTGCAGAGCGAATAATTAAAGAGATACATTTCTGCAATAAACGTACATTTCTGCAATAGAAATAAGGCAAGACAAACCACATTACGTGGCACATGGCAAATTACAGAGCTGTCAAACTCTACAAAGCCATAGATAACAGCTGAAACTATATGCAGAGCTCTGACCTCTAACAATCTATCGGCTCCACTCTACTTAAAAAAAAAAATCATCCTGATAACACAAGATACGGCAAATGTAGAAATGTCACGAGCCGTAGGAGTCCGTGTACGCCTATCACCCGAGTTAAACACATTTTGTTTTTTCTCGCGTCTGACGTCACGTGGCTTAAAGCAACCAATCAACAAAAACCGTTCGCCAGGCGAACGGTTGGACAAGGATAAACAATGGTGTGACTACAGGCGAATTTTTCTCGCCTCGCGCTTCGCGCGCGCTCGTGTATCGCGCTGGAGCCCGCTGATCCGCCTGTACTGCAGACTACACACTTTTAGGCTCGCAATGCTCACTATCTACAACAGAATAGATAACGACTAGCGTAACCAGCTATAGAACGGCATTTATGATAGACGTTAGTAAAACTATGCGAAAACTAGATAGAAACACTGAGAAAATGCTTTGATAATTCTTTTAGTAAACTTTGCGAAAAGAAAAAAAAAAAAACAGGTTCACTTGCACTCCTACCTAGGATTTTCGTGTCTTTATACACAGCTACTTTGACAATGTTATGACGCAATTTATCATCAAATCGAGGACAGACGCATACAAAGTTGGCCTCAGTTAGTTATTACGAAAGTAAACCCGAATCTAAATACAAATACAATACTGCACTGTACAAGATCTTTAACACGAACCATTAGATTTGGTCGCTTAAAAGAGCATAAAAACAAAGGAAAAGTCATTTGGGTTATCCCAAATGTCATCACAGTCGCTTACTGGAGTGGTCACTTACGAGATCTTTTCATTACAAAGTTTAAAGGTCAAATGAACCAAAATTCAGACTTTTTTTTTTTCATTCGAGTTCACTGTTCATTAAGTATGAAATAAACATATTCTGAAAGTTACTGTTTCTTATCCTTCATAATCGTAGATCGGTAGGGAAAATTGTCGGATAACTGTCGGTGAGCTCATGAAATGCGGGAAATTTGAAAGTGTTTTAGTTTCAAGTTCACAGTGAACTTCAGAGGAAAACCACTCAAAATCAAAAATTGGCAAACTGCAATCGCATTTAATACAAATCTACTGAAATATTTACATCTTTCTTCAAAATTCGGCTATTACTGCTGGCGTGGCCGAGTGGACTCGAACAAAGAAATAGATAAACTTGATAATGAAATTTCTGTGTGTGTCGTCTAAGCCTCCAGACTAGGTGAATTGTTAGATATCGGAAAGAGCCATGTTACCAAGGTAATGATTTGTCGTGACTGCCTTGCAAACTCCTTATGAAAGCTTCGTTTGACTCTCATCAGGCAAATTATACTTTAGAGGCTGAACACAAAAGTGCAACAGGCAATATACTTTAACTAGCAAGCCAAGTTACCTGATGTGAGTTTTGAGGGTATTCCTAGTTTGCTTCACCTCGTTACTTATGTTCACAATTTTAATTGAAAATAAGTTTTCTTTTTTTTTTAGAGCTGATGGACTCCTTGACTTTTGTCAAGTGTTCCTTTTTTTTTCAACAAAATTTAGTCAAATCATTAGGTCAGTCTTTTCTCCAGCATCATGTAGAACAAGCAAAAGCCCACTCTCCCTCCCTCACGCCTCCTTCCCAAAATAATAAGTTTCCAATAGATGGCCGGGAGGTTGGAGGGTGGTTCAGCTGATAAAATATACCTTGGGTTTTTCTTCTGAAAAGACATATTAAAACTAATTGCCATCGAGAAAATAACCCTCAACTTGCCTCAAAGGACAAGACGGCTGGAACAGATTTGAATAATGGCGGAATGGATACAGTGAAAAATCTCGTAACGCGGAACCCTCGGTACGCGATAAAGGTGTCCGTAACTGAAGCTGGTCGCTTATGACAATAGTTCTCGTCAGCGGCCATTTGAGGTATAAGGGATAGATGGCGACTTGGCCTACAGGAGCTTGCCCAGTTAGCAATAAAAAAAAAAATGGAATGCACAGAGAGGGAGAAAAAAAAAACATGTACCATTATATTGATAGCCCTATGCAATGCCGCCATAATGGCGATAATTTCTATACAGCAGTGTATACTAAAGTATCAGGACTGGCCCTGTGGGATTTAGTGGAACTAATCATAATTGCTCTCAGCATTAACATTAACATACAGTTTTGATGGGATTAACTGACAACTGACAAACGGCCAAAAAAAAAAATATATATATAAATAACTGGCAACTTACAAATAGCTGAAAAGTCAACTGACAACCGACATTTGTAGTCAGATTTACTGAAAACTGAAAAAAAAAGGCTTTAGCCATTGTTATTCTTTAAAATTCAGAAAAAAATAACCTTTTTGGCGAAAATACTATTACTTTAACCTTTGTTGCTTGATGTTAAAGTTACGTTGTTTAGACTGCCTTTAGATGGAAAACATCAGTTTTCTTTTAAGACAGTTTTCTTGTAAGTCTGTTACTATTAATCATTTCCAGTTTCACCGTCATACTATCTGGTGCATGTTCCTCAATTGAAGGCCACGCCCTTCAGGAGTCAGGGAAAATCAAAAAATTCCTTCTGTTAGGAAATTATGAACTAAAGCTCCACAGCATGTAAAACGGAACTGGGGATAATAAGAAAACCCTTTCATCCTGGTGTTGCTGAAAATGTCGTTGGTTAGGTTTTGTGTTTTGGTTTGTGTATTCTTTATTAACTTTGGAATCTTTTGTTTCTTTTGTTTCAAGTAATTGGTGATCACACCATCCACGACCATCCACAACCCCAATAAAGTAAATTTTCATAGTCTGTTTTTTCAGATCAACACGGACCGAATCAAAACAGAGGTTATAGAGAAGTGTAACTCAGTTGTACTTCTCACAGGATGGTCGAGCACACGTGCGAAACAAAAAGCGCTGGATATTGAATTAGTGCAAATGTAACGGGGTAGGGGTGGGAAAAAGAGAAAATCATTTAGGATTTTGCATTTAATTATATGCATGGCATACAGCGAAACCTCCACTATCGGCCACCTCTCTACAACGGCCAGTTGGTTTGGTCCAGGCGGACAGGCCATACATCTCTTTTTCAACCTTTCTACAACAGCCCCCTCTGTACAACAGCAACTGCCGATGAAACGCGTCGACTCATCTTCCAAAATAACCTCTCTACAACTGTTAGTTAATTAAGACAATCAACGACTGACAAAGAGTGTATACAAGGCCCATTTTTCTAATTGTAAATGTTCGCAAATCTTGATCCGTACAGCCGTTCTTTGGTCTCCATCTGTTTAAGTTTACTTTCTGTTTCATGGATATATATTATAAAAATGAGTTACGTATTTATATTCTCTTTCTTTAAAAGAAATGTTGTATCCCGATAAAACGGGAGTCATATTACACCGGTACCTCCCCATAACGGCCACTTCTCTACACTTACCTTTTTTCTCTGTCCTCAAGATGGCCGTTTTAGAGGGTTTCGACTGTGTTGTTTACAAAAGGGGACAAATAGGAGAGATTTACGCCATTTTAAGTTAATAATTAAGAGTCACTTACCCGACAAATAACAAATGGCCCAAAATTAAACTGACAACTGAAAAATCATTTTACGAGTTAATTCTACTCAGATTGGATTTATCTGTAAGGCCAAAAAAATGCATTAGTCAAAGTTTGACGTAGAATTCGATGAAAAAATCTCTCTATTTCATCGTGTTCAGAGATATTTTCTGAGGCAAATGCACTGAATTTGGTAATAGAGAGGGTTTTCAAGACTTTCCAAATGAACAAAGGACGGTTTTGCGTTTTCATTTTTCGCTACCGTGCGTGACATTTAGAGTTTTCGAAATCACTTTCACTAATGTCGAATACATTCTAAGTGAGTGGAGTCGTGTCTATGTATAGTCGAGCCGTCTTCGCAGAGATCATGTCGTGAAAAACGTGAAGCTCACCTTACCTTTTTTTTCTTTTTCAAGGTTAGTCCGTGGCTCAGCCCATAGTCTGACCACCCATTAATTATTAGTCTATCTACAAACCTTTTAGTTTGTTTTGAGTTCGTCTAAAGCCCAGGCAAAAGTATTAAACGCAGGGGATTTGAAAATGCTCGAACACTGGGGTCGGCCCTGAGAAAGACAAAATTGTATTGCGCCCTCTTCGCGGCCGCTATCGCGCGTTGGAAGAAAAATAGCTAGTAGCAAAAAGTAAACGTCTTTGGACAGACTAATGAATTGTAAGACGGCTGCAGGCTATATTAAGGCTTTGCATATCAAGATCATTTTTCCCAATGTTACTCTGATTCAAACAAAATGAACTAAAATCAGGATAAATAAGTAAAATCCCACTCCACCCCCCTCTGCTCCTCTTTTGTTGTTTCTTCTACGAGGACACGCCAAGATTATTTGTCATAACGAATATTGTATGTGGTTAATACCAAATGAGTTTCCTAGTAATCGCTCTGATGTAGCAGATGAGGGTTGAATTAGCAACACCTGTCGGCATGCGCTGTGTGTTGTGTACTGTGTAGTCAAGTGACTGGTAATCAGATTTCTTTAGAGCTGTCCAAGGCCGTCACCCGTTAGCCAGTTTTGGTCACTATTATTCCGCTTTGGTGGCATATCAGGTGAGTTTGGTCGACCCATGGTTCTTAGTCTCTCCAAAATACCCATGATGACCGAGGTCAAAGAAGCCTGATGTTCTGCCGAAGCGTTCCATAAAAGGTATGATTCGGTATTTACCGTACTCAAATTCAGCCAAGTGACTATAATAACTTGCCATATCGTGTCAATGACTTGATATCACACGGTGTCAGGACAGTAGGTACGGCTTGTGATTGGCTGATTACTAATCTGGGTAAGGCAGAACATCAAATCGAAGACAGAGGAATAAAATGCGGCCTGAGTTTATTGAATATATAGAAGTACAGAGATTAATGCATGCTTTCCCACTAATAAGTGACAAAGATAAGGAGCGCATTTTGCGCAGTTTCGTCGTTTAAGGCTTTCAAATACCATTCGCGCAAACAGGAGACGGCAATTTGTAATGCAAACGACAGTACATTGCCTCTTAAACCGCGATATTCGTTTCACTTCACGCATGTCAAACATGCAGACTTTGCTAAACGGAGAAGAACGAACCACCACTGCATACACCATTATCCTTAATAGCGCCATATTGCGTTCCTACTCGGCATTTCACTGAGCATAAAACTGTGGAGCTATTGGTAAAACATAATTACACATAATTTATGAATTAGATTGGAGACATTTTCAATAGGGCGTTTTATTAAAATAACTGTCAAACTGCAATCGCATTTAACACAAATCTGCAGAAATGCTTTCAACGTAACATTTTACTATTATTTTTTTCTAAACTCGGCAATTATTGCACTCAATTATTCCTCTGATTTTTTTTTTTTTTTTTTTTTTTTTTTTTTTTCCCCTCA
>Ga0099807_1232703_pt1 | contig 10659 bp, 8 predicted proteins | sample OrbTnscriptome_FD_81149 | JGI IMG/M metagenome (GOLD analysis project Ga0099807, IMG submission 81149) | Coral microbial communities from Puerto Morelos, Mexico - Orbicella T R A metatranscriptome (Eukaryote Community Metatranscriptome) | ecosystem: Host-associated > Invertebrates > Cnidaria >...
CCCAGGAACCTCAGTGACCAATCACAAGCATGGACTTTATAATTTCACCAGAAGATTAGGTCGACATGTCCACCTGAGGCTGCCATTTTTCTCCTTACTGATTCGAGCTCATATAGACTGGAGCTGACCTTTTTTGTGGGAAAAGAAGCCTAAAAATAGACCGTTCTGTAAAAATGCCATGACATAGGCTCAGTATGGGAGTTGGAGGCTCCTAGTAATGTGCTCCTGACCAAAGTTGACTCAAGGGTACAAACATGAAGTGCTAACAGCATATCACAATGCACGTAGTGCATAATAGGGACATTTCTGAAGAGTATTTTATATGGCAAGTACAAGAAGAATGAACACTTCTGCTTTATGATATGGCAGAAGCCTATAATGGGCTCCTGGATATGGCTGAGACTGTCAGAGTCAAGGGCCTAAAATTAAAAAAAATCTTGAGTCACCATTTGGCAACTAAGTGATAACAATCAAGTAGGAATTTTACTCAGAAAAGAACTCAATGCATAAAATCTGTAAAGAAAAAATTTTCAAGACTTTTTTGGCCGCTAATTTTGTGCACGTAGCTAATGTAATGTCTCTGAAGGATTCATGCACTCCAAGAGACACAATCAGTAGGCATACATGACGTACTCAATCCTCAAGGGTTTGCAATGCATTATAGGGCGATTTCAAACACAAGCAGCCATTTGCAAGTTTTCCGATGTGAGGGAATCCTTTACAGCAAAGCAAAAGGATATAGATTGCTTTCTTTTCTTATGCTGAATGCTATAGAAGCAAAGGTCTTTCACTATGTAGTTCTGGAAGGACATAATGTCTGAGAAAATAACCGTTATTGATTGTCAACACAGAGAAACGTAGTCGCCATTATGATAGCCTTTGAATGCAGACGTATTTTTCAGCTGTCGACCAGAATTTTTGGCCGCCAAAGATGAAAATTTTAGCCCTAGTGGCGACCATACCGGTTGCAATTTCAAGCCTTTTAGCAATGTATCTAACCAAATTTTATGGATGGACAATAACTTGGTGTTGGTAAAATGTTTGGACATCATGTCCGATCATAATGTGAAATTGGCCGGACATATTCAAAATTTGGTCGGACAATGTCTGATGACCGTCTGTTATTTCCAGCCCTGTGATTACTGCTGTGTAAACTGATAACTTTAAATTATTTCCTCAAGAACTTCAGTTTTTACTTACAAAGGGGACATTTTAGTTAACATGCAAGTCACACAAAAGGAAAGTTCATTGAGCGCACCAATGAGAAATGTGTTTATACACTGCTGGTTATTAAATGTGTGAAAAAAATTACTTTCAACAGAAAAAATAAAATCAGAATAGGATATTTTATTATCCAACTGCAGCGAATACCATCCAAATAACAGTACAAATATAGAGAGATATTGTACAGTTATTTGTACGGTAGGAAACCTGTTTGCTGTACAGGTCGGTGTGTGCATGGAAAACTGTCACACTCTCCCTCTTTCTTTGAAAAATTTATTGACTACAGCAGTTGAATAATAAACCTCTCATTAGATGTTTTGGTGTGTAGTATCGCTTTATATTTTTACCCCAGGGGGGGCAATCAGCGAGGCCTGGAACCGAGTTACTATGATCACCCCAGTTAAGATATTTGGCCGAGTGAGACTAAGCACTGGTTTGTGGAAAACAAACATGGCGGACTTCTGTGAGCGGGATGCATTTGTAAAGTTTCGTAAACGTCCTGCATATATCACGTTCAAACATCTAAGAAAAAGTTCCAGTTGCCCTACATCTAAATCTTGGACATTTTGAACAAGGCATTGGGGATAAATATTCCAACGTAAACCTGGGAGTGGGAACTCCACAGTGTGAGCCAGATTGCAGGGATGAATATTTCATTCGAGCATTTTTTGTAGCAGTGTCCTATCAACGGGATAAACTGAAGATTTCTATATTTCCAGACTCCCTGATGGTGAGGGTTCCTTTTTTTGAACAGCTTAACAGCTTCGTAACCCTTTTTGTTTGCACTTATAAATTGACAGGGTTAAAGCAGGTTTCATATTAGTGGGTGCAGTGGGTATGGCGCTTTTCTGTTACGTTACTACAAGAGGTCTGTTTCAGTTTCAGGCAAAGCATTTGGCATCATTTATGAAAGTGAATACTGGATAGGTCCCTTGGCAGAATTGAGAATTCATCACCATCTCTTTGTCTACAACAATAATTGTGTCGTTGATTGTTTTTGTTTCTTCATAGTCATCCTTAGACTTTTGTTTTGATATTCTTGACTTAACGGCTTAAATAATTGGTCCAGTCAAGTTGTTGCTATGGAGAGTGTGCAGGAAGTTTGACTTTACCACCACATCTTGTTGCTCTTTCTGTAGCCCTTTCCCTGGCACTAATTTTTTATGACACCTCTCAATCAGTTTTCAAAGGATTCATGCTGCTGATCTCTTGCACTGAGAATTGTCATTCAAGACAAGTACTATTAAAAACTTCATTCAGCTGACTTTATATTATTCTTCCTTATTACCTTATTTAACTATCCTTCCATTACAGGAACAAGCCACTGATAATCAACACTTTAGACCAAATTTGATATATTAACATCCTTCCTCATCTTTCTGCCTTAGAGGAATAAAACAAACCTGATCCTTTGGTTACCAGTCATTTGATTAGCCCCTAGCCGGTTAGCCCCCAACCACAAGTTGATTAGCCCCTTACTCATGCTTAAAAACATCTGGTTGGGGTTTAAATGGTTAGGGGCTAATATACTTAGGGGCTAAATGACTGTTACTGATCCCTGCGCTTGATGTCTTTTCTTATTATTCTCGAAAGCCTTAAAGCCATGTCTCAAAATTGGCCTATTTCAAATGTTGTGGAGGTTCTGTTGACTCAGGCTTGCCCAAGTTAAAGTTAGTTGTCTGGATGAATGACCATTTTACCTGCCTACCTCATTACTAGCACTCAACCACAGGTAACATGGCTCATTTGCCTTCCCTGGGTCTATTTCATAAATTATCTCCCTCAGCAGATGAGTATATGGCAGCCCTATTTTGATATCCAGAAGTATTACAGGGCTTTCTCCCACCAAACACATAAAACTGATGCTTATCACCAGTACAAATTATGCCAAAGCATGTGAGCAGCTGCTTCCTTTATTTTCACGGGTCAATAACTTGTAAATGAAATACCTCAACTTAGTAAGGGTTCACACTGAGCCTGTGCCTAGCAAATAGTCCATTCTGGATATTCCCATATGCGGAAGCAGAAAAATGATTTCAAATTTGCGAGTTCACATTGGTACTGCACAGTAAAGGATGGAGGTTTCAAAACCTCTATAATTTATCACCGTATTATCGAGACATGCGAACTGGTAGCTATTTTCAATGTTGTTGACTGACCTGCAACTGCCCTCAAGTTTCATGATTTAAATTACTTGAAAGAAAGTGTTCAGACTCAACATATTACAGGAAAATCATAAAGTAAATGCAGTCTTTCATACAGTACCGGTCAAATGTAAGATGACAGTCCTTGAAACTTGAATGACTCGACTCAATCCTCGATCCTTGAAACTCAAAAACTTTGAGTATCGAGTCTCGAGTCGAGTCCTTCAAGTTTCGAGTCGAGTCCTTCAAGTTTCGAGTCAAAGTGACAAAGAATTTATCGCTCGATTAATTTTTCCTGTATGTGTTAATCTTGCTGGTTTACTTTTGGAGACAGAGAAATTTTCGAGTCGCGACTCCAGAGGTGGTAGGCGACTCTACATTTGTAAATCGGTTGGCTTAGTTAAATCAATTGTTTTGTCCCTCGGTTGAACTTCTTTCGATCTGGAATTAATTATTGTTCAATTCAGAGTAACAACAGAGTAACAGTTTTAAAGATGACGCTGAGTTTCGTTTAAATCAACTGTACGAAGGGCTCGATAGAAATCAGAAACGTTAACTCTCAAGGTGCATACGTGACTCGATATCGCCAGCTTCCAATCGGTTGTTTGTTTTGACGTTTGGTATGAACACATTTCTTTCGATTCAGAGCTATCTTTAATCCATTCACTGATGATTTCATGGGAACTTTTCCGGTCAGTTTTCAATTCAACACTGGGTTTGTTTTTACAGCTCGATATAAGTTAGAAACTCTCGAAGCAGGTTGTTTCCTGCAGACAAGAAAATGCACGTCAAAATTGAAAGATCTTATCTTCTGCTGAAGTTACATGTAAGATCAATTGTTCGATTACCTATAATAATGTCACAAAAATTAAGATATATCAACTGTTAAAGCTGTTAAATAAAAAAAAAATGAATAAATCAGTAGAAAACCTTTCTGCTTCATTCAACCTAGAATTTTACTAGCCGTGGGAAGCAATGATTCTGATTGGCCAGCCTGTAATTGTAAGTCAACAAAAAGAGTCAACACAGTCTTTTTGTCTGGGATCCATCCAAGTCTTTAAAGAAGGCACAGGAAGTTTTGTTTGTACAATGTAGTCTAAACCAAGTTGTTATGTTAAACATGCCTCAATGTAACAGAAGTTCACATGACATGAGTAATATAATGCTGCCATGCAAGTTTCGCAGTTTCATCGAGTCGCACACAAACATAATCTGCGAAAATCACAAAAATGAACATTATGCAAATTCAAACAATCACTGCGGCCTGTCAATGCAAACAAGAGCCGAAAAGCGGTCCACTAAACGCAGGCGATGTTCAAGTTACATGTATGGTTTCTTGATAAGTATTTTTTTAAATACGATATTTGGCTAGAAAATCATTTGCAGTACAATCGCAGTAACACTTAGAAATTTGCATACGGCAAGCAAGTTGAAATTTGAGCTCAATGGAACCGGAAAGAGCTAGAAATATCATTTCACACTCGCAGGCTGCGTGCTCTAAATTTGGTTGATTTGTGCGCGTGTTGTTTTTTCTATGCAACAAATGCTATATAATTGCGATTCAAGACTTCAACTCCAGACTAACGATTTGGACGTTAATATGAAATACATGTACTCTTGCATGAACAAAGGAAGCCGCATGATGTGCGGTATTGTTTATTTCTATTGTTACGAATTCGAGATATAAATCGCTTTCTCAAAAAATTCTTCGAGCGTCTCAAAACTCGAAACTCGATTCTCAATTCTTGAAAGCATCGAGGATCGAGGATCGAGTTTCGAGTCGAGACTGTCAACTTACATTTGACTGTCACTGTAAGACAGTAAGATGGAAAAAAACTTTAGACAGAAAAGCTTACTTAATGTAAGCACAAGTTTAAATGTACAACTCTGAAGAGTTGAGAAATATTTTAAAGACTTGCGTTCGGAGGCTTCGCGATATATAATGGCAGACGTGAAACAGTTCGACATGGCTATTTTCCACAGAAATCAGAGAAGAATAATTGGTTGGTGCGAAGATGGAAGGTAATCAACCTTGAAATTTTCATGATCATAGCTTTCGTTTTTGAACTGTGTAGGTTTCATTCAGACCTGCATGGCTTTCATTTCATTCCTCTCATATGCAATTCACACATACTGCCCTTGGCGTTCACGCATGCCAATGTGCAATCAACTTATGTGGTTCTCTCTTACATGGTTCCCTGTTCATTATGGTTCTCAGTTCATTATGGGACAATCATTGCTATAACTTCAGTTATGCCGCATAAACAGGTAAAGTGCAAAGCAATTCCAGTGTAAAATCAATCTTCATTTCCTTAAGATAGGTTTGCAGGTTGAAAACACATTAAGGACAGGATAGTATGACTACAGGTACCACCTAAAATTATTTATCCATTTGGATGCAGCAAAAACCTTATCTTGCAAGAACATGGCCAAGCACCATGGCCAACAAGACATGGTAACTGCTGACAAGAGGCCATACTAATCAATTACTGCTGTCAAACAGTTAAATAAAGATATTTCTCAAACTTTTCAAAGAACGCTTTTCCTGGCAAAACATAACGAAAAGTTAACTGTCAAAATAAAAGTTAATAAATCGCTTGAAAATGTGTGTTTATGGTTATCTCTAAGGACCATACTAACCTTTCCTTCTCCCCATTCCTTGAAGCTGGCTGTAGAAATCCCTGGCTCTACAACAACTAATCCAGCTACTTTGTCCCCCCATTTTGACACCTGTAAAGAATCAACCAAATTATTACATCTATACTATTATCAGGCATAACAAGGTAAATAACAACACAACACCACCACCAACAGTTCTTTTCAGAACTACCCCCCCTCCTTTCTGGATGATCTCATAAGACAAACTAGTGTACACATCATTAGCAAATAATTTGCAGTGAGCATCTCTTAGCTCAAGTTTGACTTCCATTAGAATGACTAGCTGAAATGTGACCATCATTTTTGTTACTGTTTTAACTATACTTCAACATCCTGTAAGCAACCACCTAGGCTTTCAAGGGAGGGTGGTTGCTTATGAGAGCTTAGACCATATTGGGTCAAAATCTTGCCTCATTAGCATATGGTAACTGAAGAGACTTACCCCATGATTTAAATATTTTATTCATGTGAAAGGTCAATTTCAAGAAAAATGCAGTACTTCCCATTGAGAAATTTCCATCTCTTGTACTACCCAGGAATGTGATAATGTTACAACACCTTAATATCCAATTTCTGCTCTGTTATCTGTCAAGTGGTCTCTTACGGAGGTTAAAAACAAAACAAAAAATTTCACACTTTTAGTGCTAAAAGTGGTCGCAGTCGCTTACAAGGGGTTCCAAATATAGTGATTTGACTTAGTAACTTTTGGTATTTTGGAAAACTGGTCACTGATGAGAGGTGGTTGCTTACAAGAGGTGGTCACAAACGGAGGTTCCACTGTATTTGACTTCTGAGAGAGCAAAGTTAAAAAGAAGTTTCAAATGTAAACACAATTCTCAACTTAATTGACCATATTGTGTGAACCACAAAAAAGTTAACTTTGACACTGGCCTTGAAATCTCTTATATTTAATTTTAGTTTATTTCAAAACAATTAACATGGTGAAAATAAAATTAATTAGCCACTTAAGCAATATATTGTAAGCAAACAGAGACAATACATGAAAGCAGCTTTTCACAGAAAGGAACTGGGACTTGAAACAGGATGATCACATACTTTCAGTTAATTACAAAGGTCACGTAAAACTGCACATGATTTTGTTGTTCAGCTTGTCAACCCGCTCTCATGTTGAAGTCGTTTCTTTTGGAAATGTATCTTCATTTGAGATAAATTGGTTTATCTTCACTCTTGTGTCTGGTTCATTGATTGGAAACTGCTAAGTAACTGTAGTCTAGATGGCAAGAAACTACCTCCCCTGATTCATTCAAATGAAAGGTTATTTATGGTAGCCAAATACAGTTTTTGATAACTGTGTTTCAATCACCATTTTTTGAACCTTTGATTGTCAAAAATAGCACGATGCAACTTAACAACAAAGACTTCGGTTTTTTGATAGTTTAGCTATGCACCATTGCCATGGCAACATGAACATACATAAGCAGGCCTCTAAAGACAGTTTTGTACATTTGCAAACTATTGCCTTAACAGTTCCCACTCTCACTTGTGTCTTCTCAAACCACAAGGATATAGTTGTATTGGATTTTATACATCATAAGCATGCAACAAGCTTGTAACAATGCTCACATGTTCATGTCGCAGGTCAACTTAATAATAAAGAAATCACATACTTTACTAAAAACTTGACCACATTCAGGAGTTTTTTGAGATGAAATGAACCAAGTGACCAGGGCAATGACTTAGTCCCTGCATCTCTGAAGTATACTTCTAAAAATTCCTTAACTCATGTTTCCTACATGATTGATGCAGAGTACTTTTGTGCACCATGTTTGCTTGTACATCATCGACAAATCAATCTCCACCAATCAGTATTTTGAGTCCAAATTTTGGACATGACATTCTGAATTCTAAGCATTGCATGCAAGCACTCCTTCTGCCCCAACTCGAAAAGCACTTCTTAGGCTATTCTCAAAAAATGCACCCATAAATGTCTGGTCACTGGAATCTGGTATCTAAATTTTTATTAAAACTAAATCAATTGGCATAACTGATAAGGCAAAAGAATGTTGCTGAAAAGTTAGTTTTCCACAAAGCTTTACTAAGATAAGATCAATTTTTTTTCCTTTAGGTAAGTTTCAAATAGCTTTTATACATATGTGACCTTTCACACGAAACATGCATTAACTACTTTCTGTTACACGGGTGAAACAAACGGCCATCAAACTGGTTACAAACAGGTCACCAAGCTGTTTGAAATGGGTTTCAATGAGTGTTCGAATGGGTGATTAAGTATTCTGAACAGGTAGCCTAGCCATTCGAACGACTCAGGAAAAATTGTGAATGGGTAGCCTAACCGTTTGAACGGCTTGTAAAACATTCCAAACAGTTAACAAAACCATTCGAACGGCTCATAAAAAATTTCAAACGGGTAACTAAACCGTTTGAACAGCTTATAAAAAAAAAATTCCAGACGGGTATCTAAACCATTCAAACAGCTTATAAAAGAATTTTGAACAGGTGATCTAAACGTTTGAACGGCTCATGAAATCTTCGAACGAGCAGTCACAAACAGCTAATAAGCTTGATGATTATAATTCATTTTGTGTATTTCGAATGGTGCTGTGACACTATACATCTCACTTAAAAATAATTTCGAACAGATGGCTTTTAATCGTTGAAACTTCTCCTGTTATGGATGCACCTTTGACGAAACTTCGAATTCTTTGATCGGCGTGGGCTGCTGTGTGCATGTTCTACGAAGTATTTATATCCATCAAAATGTAACAAATATAGCCGAAGAAGGAGTTGATTCTCACCACTTCGTCTACAACTACCGTTACACAAGAGGTCTTGGGAAGTTTCTTAGTGATGTGACTAATATTAGGTTCTAAAGTGTAAGCCATAAAAAGTCTAAACCTTGTTGAAGTCGTTCTTGGTGAGAGTTTTTGTTCAAGAATAATTCAGTAGATTTTATCACTGACGTTGGAAGACTTTGGTCACGTGCAAGCAACGTGTGAATCGAGAATGTCTCCAAATAATTTTCTAGACTGAGACAGAGATACATGTAAGGCTTTTGGCAACAACAGTTTAGCAACAGTACGCTTTTGTTGCTTGGTTGTGAATTAGATACTAATACTGGGTTCGCTTTGTTTTCTTTTTCAGTGACATGGAGGAAATTTCACTGTTTACAATTATTACTACAATGTGTCCCGGAGTCCCAGACCCGCGGTGTGGTAGCGGCGTGAAATGAGCTTATTTGAAATGGCTTTTTCTCTCCAGAATGTCCCTTGTGGCAAAGGTTAAAAAAAATTTTACTGGGAAGTATAACCCAAATTTTAAAACAAGCAAGCTTCTCAGTAGACGAAAACAAGCACAGGTCTATGCATGCATGACAAAAGCGTGACTCACTTTTCACGCATCAGTAATGTTTGAAACTTAACGCAAATTCAGGGCGTCACAACAACATGATTGTTATCTTGCCTATTCAAGCTCAGTGCATGCTGCCACCTTAAAGATTTCATTTAGTGGATTCTCTTCAAAATAAGAGGAATGCACAAGGCAAACTCATGTGATTTCGGTGTTCAGAAAATCATTTACAGTGTATGTGCTTATCATAACCATAGTTATACCGGTAATGTTTATTAAACCGCATTGTAAACAGGGTAGAATTTAAGAAGTTCCCTTCTATAGGTGACTTTCAAGTTTCCTTGATTACCCTATGTTTAGAAATGCAAAATATATTTTCTGCAAGAGATCTTCGCCTGTAATAATAACTTTGTGAGAAGTTTTTAAAGGAATTTACAACATCGTAGTTCTCAATTGTTTACACACGCAGTGGTTCAGTGTGAGCTTTGAACGAAAGTTGTCTTCACTCACAGATCACGCAAGAAGAAGAAAACGAAAACAACACTTTTGAATCGGCATTCAGAAGCAAAAACCGTTGGATACCAGGCTAACTACAATGTAGTTCGATTTTTCTACCTGGTCTGTTTCTTCATGTGCTTCATTACTTGGAGATATTTTGTGATTGTCGTGTAATCTGTTAGCAAACTGTTCAAGTGATCGAAGGGCTTTTTTCTGTAGGTGACACGAACACGAGAGTACGCGAACAGGTAAAGACAACCGCTTGTATGCCTTGATATTTTTTTCCAGAATGGATGATCAAAGCTGTTCAACGGTTTACTCAAGTCGTTTGAACGGATGGATGTTCCAGCAAACGGGTGAGCAAGTCGTTCGAACGGATGGATGTTTTTACCAAACAGGTGAGCAAGTCATTCGAACAGCTGGACGTTTCTACCAAAAGGGTGATCAAGCCATTCGAACGAATGTAAATTTCTTTCAAACGGCTTTCAAACAGCTTCTAAAGGGAATTCCGTTTGAAAACGGAAAGCTGTTAAAGCACGTTTTCGCGTGAAAGGTCACATATATTGACTCCACTGCAAATTTTCTGGTTGCTCATGAATGTAATTTGCAAATATAGTTGACCTGTTTTCATGTCATTAGTAATAAAACCCCAGGCCTACAAGAAAAACAGGCTTTCTGTCCAGTCAATTAGCAAAATAATATACAAACACTTTCTGTGACCCTACAAAAAAAAGAACAGTTATTACTTACTGCCAATTCTGTAAGAACATTTGCTCCAGCACCCACTCCAAAACAAACCACATCACTTAAA
>Ga0099807_1085160_pt1 | contig 10572 bp, 9 predicted proteins | sample OrbTnscriptome_FD_81149 | JGI IMG/M metagenome (GOLD analysis project Ga0099807, IMG submission 81149) | Coral microbial communities from Puerto Morelos, Mexico - Orbicella T R A metatranscriptome (Eukaryote Community Metatranscriptome) | ecosystem: Host-associated > Invertebrates > Cnidaria >...
GAGGCATCGAACCGATTGTTCAACGTGTTGTCTAGATGTAAACTTAGCTGTTTTCCATCCTTCTGGGACGCAGGTAATTATTAAGCGTAAGAATGATTGTTTTTCCCTTTCCCAGTGCATTCACATTGCACAATGGGAGCTTCGGTATTCCGTTTTTTAGCAAGTTCGTCACCTTGAATCTACAAATATACGGTAGAACATTCCTGACCGTGGAGATTATAGGAGCTCACTACTTACTCTTATTCGTATTGTTATTGTTATTTTTCGGAAATTGAAGTCTTGCTGCAAATCTTAGATGTGTTGTCACGATGTATTTTATGGCTTAAAATGTCTTACATATTGAGCCGGCTTTCTGATAGTTGTAGTCAACTGTGAGGGTAGTCGAGGAGCTTCGCGCGAGGGATCGTGTTACATTTGCTCCAGTTCTCAATCAGTGTTCCTTTTTCTTGCGTATAGTCTGCTTATATTTATTGTTTAAATGTTAGACTAGACAAGGAAACCTACATCGAGAATTTTCAGTTAGGTCGTGTAAGCCTGTAAGGGTATAAATCATGTTCTTTACTCAATATTTGCGAAGAAGTAAACATGCCGCAAAATACAGTCTTCAGTTTGCGCGGTTAAAGAAGAAAGATAAAGGAAAAATACTTTTTTGTTCTCAGTATTTTCGTACACGCAAACACGCTGCAAAATAGTCTTCAGTTTACAGAGGGGAAGGTCAAATTTTGATTTGTGCAAATTTTATAGATAACAAGCTTGAGATATAATAAAAGAGATGATTTGCTGATTAAATTTCAGGGCTGTGCTGTGTTAGGTGACATTTCTCTTGTAAATGGAGAGAGTACAGGCAGGTAATTAAAATACTATATGCTGCACAAAATAAACCACAGCACGGGGATGCCACCATACATGTAAATGGTCAAACTGAAAGGTTATCAAGAAGTTTACTTTTCTTCTTTTTTTCCAGGAGGGGGACATCGGGGGGTTCTGAACGCCACAATTCTATAAAAGAATCTGGCAAATATGGCAATGTTGTCCCCTCCCCCCCCCCAAAAAAAAAAAATAAAACAAAATACCACAATATCTCAATACCAAGTCAAAACTCAATGTCATATTGACAGGCCTTCTGATATCTAAGAAATAGAAAACATGTACCGTGTTTCTATAGATTTATAGAAACACAAGTGGAAGTTTGGGAGAACAAGAAATGCTATGGGAACACAAGCCACAGGCGAGTGTTTCCACAGGTTTTTGAGTTCTCCCAAACTTTCAGGAGTGTTTCTATTAAACAGTTAGATTATTCACTCTCTCTTGATAGTTGACAGGGTGCAGCCCGAGTCAACTATCATGTATAGAAATCAAGAGCTAATAATCTAATTGCTTTAGTATAAATCTACTAGTCGTGCAAAACTTTATCTAAATCGTGTTCACGGACACTTTGGAAACACCAAGAAGTGGCCATCATTTTGTTAACAAGGGCACACTGCTATGCTACTCACTATCTATCACAGAATAGACAGTGAGTAGTGTACCAATCAGAGTGCGGTATTCCTGATAGAACGCCAGTAGATTTATACTAAAACTTGATAGAAACATGGAGAACATGTTTTCTATTTCTTTTAGAAAACACCACAATGAAAAAAGGAAAACAACTAAATAAATACAATAATAAAAACAATAACTTTGATTATCAAAATGTAAATTCTCTTTGCTTGCGCCATCATTACATCAACAGCTTGAGCTAGTTCTGTGTTTTTAGAAACACGATATTTAACCAATCAGCACATTTTTGTAGGACTCTTTTCTAATGCGCAATGGTGCAATTTCCCACAATCTACATGGATCGCATCCGGTTGCACAATCTATGGAGAATCGTATAATTCACGAAAAATTGCACAATTTGAACAAAATAAACCATCAATTAACGCTTCATCTGGAAAAAATGCCATATCTACACATTGTTTCAAGATGATTTGCCTTTGAAAAAAGCCTCCAAAATCTTTTACAACCTTCGATAAACAAGTGAAGTTCAAGACGTTTCTTGGATGTCTGGGAACTGGCGCTAGTTTTTGTCAGCAAAGAATTGCCTATTGGTGTAATGTAAACAAGTTCCTTCTTTGCTTGGACCAATCAGAATTGCCAGTCTATATTGATCCAAGTGACGTTTATTTTGTTGGCAAAATGTAGCGTCTTTCATGGAATTTGAAATAAACGTCCTCCATGGATAAGTTTGTAGTGAAAGCGCCTGCTGTTTTTTCAACTGAAAAGACTCATTCACACGAACAGCAAAAGATAGAGCTAGAAATTATCCTCAAGCCTTCCATGTGGATGATAGGCTGAAGATGCAGCATCGTGATCGATGATCTTAAGATAAAGATCTTAACATTGATGAGATCCCTAATTAACTAGATGTCTCTTGTGTCGTGCAACACACAAACTAATTCAAATTAATATATGAAAGATCATATATTTGAACTGTGGAGAAAGATATCAAGACATAATTGATCATTACAGTTCTGCACACAACTTAGCAGCTGTGAAATTAAAGCCTGAAAAAAATTCAGGCCTGAATATTTTTCGGACTTTAATTTCACAACTGCTTATTAAAAAATAAGTTGTGTGCATAACTGCGATGATCAATCATGTCTTCACACAAACTAATTGATGACAAATGTAAATTTCTGTAGGAAATTATAAGTTTATTAGCTAAAAAATGCCTTACAAGTCAGAAAAGTGATTGCAAAATTACATTGATCTCTTAAATTGTCACATTCTGGACTATTCCATTTCTGAAAGCAATTTCTATCTTCTGAAGCTGAAGGCAAAACGGGAACATTACACAATGAACACTGCCATGGAGTTTTCATTTGTTTTTTTTTTCAGGTCATAACCAAGCTTACAATTCTTACAGCCGTACAACTGATACAATAACAGGAAAACCACATTAAAAACCCAGTGCATTCACTATTTTTTTACCATAATATTTCGGAGCATTAATTTGCTCTGAAGTGAATCAGACAACACTCCCTCACTGCTTTCACTTGGAACTTCTAGAATTACTGCAGCTCCAGAAACTTCCACAGTCTGGCAAATCAGCTGGTGAAAAATTTTCATTTAAACTTAGATTATCACATAATCTTTTTCCATTGTTGACAATAGGCCTTTTTACAGTTCCTGGCACCATCCTGGAATAGTAACGGTGCAAACATCATGTTGAGGCTCGCATTGACCTGGGAGGTACAAACATAGCAAAATCACAGCTGTTTCACTAACCTGTTTCACATTGTTTGTTATATCTTCGCTTAAAATGGTCATTAAATATAAAGAGAAGGAAATTTTGACACTGGAGGATATACAGAACCTCACAGTTAAAGATCTGAGGAATATTTTGAAGAGCAATTCTGAAAACGCTGGCAGAATGAAGGTGGGGCTGGTTGTAAAAGTGTGCACATTGCTTGTGTGAGACGTGGTTTTTAGGTCAGCGAGAATACCAAGCAAACTGCTGAAAACTGTGCTGAAAACAGTGGCCATTTCAAATACGATGAAATAATGAGACGAGTCTCTGCTCTTGGATGGTCAACAGACTTGTGACCGCTTCCAGAACTGAACTTCATTCAGCTCTACGATTACCTTGTCATGTCTGCACGCAAGTACTGCCATATTTTGTTGAAGGGCACACATTACAAAAAGCTAAAATCGTGCCAATTTTTCTTTGAAGGAAATGTGAAATGACTGGAAAGCAAAGTCTTTCAAGGCCAGACCTATGTGAAAGCTAGCGTAGTTCCATCAATGAAAAAGAATCCGTAGAGAGTTATTGTGGAGTTTTCACCCCAGAGTGACATTTTGCAAGGGGCATGCATGTGCCCGGCTGGACTTGGTTTATATGGAAAAGGTAAATGCAACCACATTGGAGGAGTGTTGTTTGTGATTGAAGATTTTACGAGAAGGGAATTACAAAAACATGCCAAGCCTTTGTCATGTACATCGTGGCTGTCTGTGTGGGTTGTGCCCCGCAACCAAAGTGTTGCAGCTAAACCTCTCGACCAAGTGCTAATCAGAAAGATACTCGTCTTCAGTCAAAGGTGGAGGCAGTGTGGCCAAGTGGTTAGGGCCCTGGACTTGAAATCTGGAGGTCGTGCTTTCAAGTCCCGCTCTGACCACTTCAGTGGAGTTGTTTCTCGCTAGACCCTAGTTCAACTCCTTGGTCATGCTTGTAAATAGCCAACTGGTCTGCCTCCCACCAGTTGGGATTTTTAACCATGTTATGTTCATTTGCATTATTTGTTTAATCATTTGGTTTCATTGGCCCTGAAAAGCTCCGTTGGGGGAGTGGTCAATTAAGATATTTATTTATTTATTTATAAGGTTATAAAATTTGATCCAAGATTACCAAATCAGCGAAAAAGAGAGAGAAACAGTTTCAAGATTTTAAGTGAAAGTCTTCAAAATTGTCTCCCTGCCAGTTCATTTTTCTTTGTTCCATGACATCAAGTCAAACTGTGTAGAGGAGTCAGACTCTGAAGAGACAAACGAGGCACCGGAGTCTGCCTTTTACAGACAGTTACGATATTACTACTGAACACTTTAAATCTTTGATTGATTCTATGTTTCCGGCTCAACAATCACCCAAGAAGAGATAGTTGAAACGGAGAGAACAACTCGAGGACAAAACAAAAACAATCTTTGGTTTGAAAAGAGGAAATCTCTTTTGACAGCTTTAAACTTTGGAAAAGCAGCTAAGAACGAAGTGGAACCTTCAAATAAGTTGAAATCAATCCTTTACTCGAATTTTACAACAGATACTACTCAATATGGTGTCAAAAGTGAAGCAAAGGCAGTGAACCTTTATATGAGGGAAATGAAAAAGGATGGCATTGATGTTACTGTTGAGGAAATTGGGCTACTGGTGTCCAAGGACAAGCCATGCCTGGGAGTAAGCCTAGACAGGATTTTAACCATTAAGGATACACAAAAAAATGGGGAATGGAAATTAAATCCCCTTTAAGTAAAGCAGGCATGACTATTGAAGAAGCCTGCCAAAATAAAACTTTTTTTCTGGAGAAACTTGCTGGAACTGTAAGGTTGAAACAAAATCATGATTATTATGTACAAATTCAAGGGCAGCTCTACTGTTCTAACTTGACTACCACGGAGTCTGCAACATCCATTTCCTGAGCTAAAACTAATTTATTCTGGGTTCGCCATGGAGGAGCTTTTCAAGACTTTTTTGGCACGCTCCATGACAACTGGGATGGCTCAGCACCTTAAAACAAAAATACAATAAAAATCAAAATAATTACATGACCATGATAAATGAACATGTTGTGGTGCTAATGGTCGTTTTGATAAAGTTATGAAAAATACTAAACTGTAATGTCAGTTAAACTGTTTTTGATCTCAGTACATTTATATGACACTAATGAATAAGGTACAATGATGCACAACAGTAATCCACTGGTATCCAAATATTGTATTGGGGTAACAACTATGATATTTTCCTTTGATGTGAAAAGCCAGCCATCAGTCAAAAGCTATATAATGTTACAATTTTAAATGCTTTATGTACAAAGGAACAAATAAACATTTTGCATAATGCAGCTGTTATGAAATATTTGCCATGATGTTTTTGTATCTGTTTTTGCAGATCACATACCTTTCTTTGAATCTCAGTGGTCTGACAATTTTCTTATAATATCTCCTTGTCTAAAATGTTCACTGCAAACAACAGTTGCAGCAGTTACATTGAAGTCATCCTTTCCATGTTGCCACTTTGTAAGGTTACACCAGCGATTTCTGGTCTTGGGGTCGGTTGGAAAACTGAAAAAATGGTTACCAGCAGAAAGCCCTTTGTCATTGTAATAGCAGTTGTGACAGCCTGATTGTACGAGAGCCAGACTCAACCATTTAACTTTAGATGCAAAGGATCAGTAGCTTGTAGAGGATCAGTAGCTTTTTTTTTAAACAACGCTGTCCAACTTGCCACGTCCTCAATGTGCCAATGCTGTTTTTTTCAGAGGCGTAGTGAGCATGATCTGGCTATCCAGGAGTAGTTTTGGTTTGGGCTCCAAGCATGTCAAATTAGCGGCCAAGAGGTGCAAGAAGTCCACATGCTGGTGACGATTTGAGTAACCAGCTTGGATGGGATGGGAGAGAATCCTGGGCCTACCATGAATGGCTATTCTGTCAAAATACTTACATTTTGACCAGAGAGAGGAAGGGCCCCACCAATGCGCGTTGCCCCAGCATGAACGGCGCTCATAGAATTAGAATAAGCCATCGATAACGAGAGGGAAGGTTGAGGTGCAGCAAAAGTGGAAACAAATGAAGGCACAACAAAAGGAACAGGCCAACCTATAGACTCACTGCACTGCTGTCAGTACCCACCTACCCAGCTGTCGGTGAAGTGTGAGCTTGAAGCACAGCTTGAACAGATTGGGCCACAAGCAATACAATTGCTGCGATGTAGGCGTAATGGGTCTGGAAGACACAACTGCGGTTTCTAAAGTCACAGTATTGCTATAAACTAGTGATGGCTGTGATGATGTTTCAGCCATGTGTTCACCCAACAAGGGTGCACTCGAAGCAGCAATCGATGACAGTTGTGAGACCTCGACCAGGAACAGTGCTGCCTCCATACTGTATTAGTTTGATGACAGGTCATTGTGAATTTAACCACCATGAATAAAGAAGCACACAAGAACGATGAAGAAAAACACGCTACAGGCACGAATGGCACTCAAGACAAACTGCACGTTTTCACATGGCTGACAAGAAAAACGTGTGAGCCCTGCAAAACCCCATATGAGACCCCACAGAGCATGGTCACCCTGAGAGATAGCTGGCCAGAATTGGCTCAAGTCAAACTTTGCCTAAATTACATTTAGCCACATTTAAACATGTTAACTTTGTAGCTTTCTCTTTCTCTGTCTTCACAATTCTAACTTCATAATCTCTTCTGATGTCTTCCATGGCTCTTCTGCTAATTGAAGGATGTAAGGAAATCAAGGAAAATTACTGGAAAAGCGTTGATTTCCTCTTCAGATGATGTAACAAGTAGTTGAAAAAATCTGTAGCAACAAAAGATAGGTTTTCCAGATCTCTTTCACCAGTTTCATCTTCCATGACTTTAAACTCCTGGATTTATTCTCAGCAACTTTCTCAATGTAACTGTAGTTATTTCAAGGGAAACAACATGTTTTTAACTACGGAGACCATAATGACAGTAAACAAAGTATGTTTTAAATAGGTTTATAAAAAGTGTGATTATTATTACAAGAAACATGACAGGTGTTTTCCATATGATTATTCTACTTATCAATTTTTTGTCACCACAGTAGTAGTAGTAAGTTTGTTTGTACAGTGTCTACAAGATTTGCGAGATATTACTTGCGAAGTTATTGAAGCCAAGGCATATTTGAGGCAAAACTTTTGAACTCTTTCTTGAATTTGCTTTTTAAATGGGGTTGGTGTCATATTTTTGTATAAATAAGTTGTCTGCTTAAATCCTCCCTGCTGTTCATTAGTAGCCTGAGCAGCAGAGGTAGAAGCTGTTTTAGTGCTGGTGCACCATGTGGATTAACCTTTTTGAGGTGGCCCTTGTGAATATTGTTCCCTGAGGTATGATGATGTATTTGCAGTTCAAAATAATGTACAGAGTGGTTCTTTGTTATGTATTTTCCTTCAGGAAGGTCCATCTCGTAATCGTCAGCTGTAGCTACTATGGCTAAGTTTATAATGAAATTTTAAAACAAAATGAGAGCTGACTTGAGCGATATGGGAATTGATATAAAAAGGTTAAACAGCTCCCAATGAGGGTTAAGAATTCTGGAACAATAATGAGGTAGAAATCAGGTTTTCCTTTGAATGTGGTTGGTTAAAGGCAGTCAGGTGAGCCAGAAGATGACCAAACTATAGCACGAGAAACATGAACTAAAAGGGTTTCGTGGGAACAACCTGGAGCTGTCTGGTCCCTTGGTGTACAACTATTCTGGCAAGTCGTGTAATTTTGTTTGTCCCTTGGCTAATATTTAAACATGTTACAACCTTGTTCCGATTTTTTTTTAAAAATGTATTTTCACACTATCCAGCATGGAAACACTTATAAAGGTGTTTCCTCCAGCTTGGTCTGAGAGGCATGATGTTTGGTTTACAGAAGTTAACAATGACACCATATTGAATTAATTAAGAAAATAGATATCGTCAATTCTTACCTACATACTTAATTAACTTAGTGATTTTCCTTAATAATGGCGTTGTCCGACTTTAATTAGTAGTTGAAATTGTTTCCTCAAAAATCTTCCATAAATCTTTAAACAAATTAGTGTTATTTGATTTGAAATATTTGTGTTTTTCAGTTTCATATTTAATTACCAAAATCCTTGTGAAGTGGCTCAAGGAAGGTAATGTTTCTTTACATTGACAAGTCCACAAGAGAGATTTTCCTAGAACTACTATATAATTAAATAGATCCATCTCCTCCTCAAAAGACCCAATTTGAGATTTGATTGACATGGCCAATGTCAAATCTTTAGAAAGTGTTCCCCCTGCCTATTGTTTCATTCTCTTGTCAAACAGTCCCTGGAGATATATTACTCCCTTGTGTGAGCCCTGAGCTTATCCATGGTTTGATTGTCAGCAGAAGATGAAACATAATCCCAAGTCTCATACAGGGCTCCCCCTTTTCCTTGATCTATAATTTCTAATACATTCTTGGTTTCTTGCCTTCTTTTTAGTGCAGAGCGCACTATTGGGATGGTTTGGGGGCTGATGTTCGCTGTGGCAATAAGGTTGGGGTCGCACTTGAGACAAATATTTGAAATGTCTGAAGATGTCGCAGACAGTTTTGTCTCAGAACTTGTCTGAGACAATTAAAATGTCGTTTTGTGGTTGCACTGTACAGACAATCAACAGAGACATCAACATAAAGTAAACATAAGACCTGTCACTTCTGGCACTTTTTTTAATTTCACCACATAAATTATTATTTCCCACTCAATGTGTAGAATAGAACGGCTGCAATGAATCCAGGCCAGTTCGCTCTGCTTCTCAATGTAAATGCAGCTATTGATGCTCAAAGAGTCATTCTTCTTCCCTCATACAAATGTGGGTACTTCAAGCGCAACTTCTTTTTTGGAACCAATGTCGAAGAAGACGTCATGGATGTCGCTTTCCCTGTTTTTAGGTTTGTCAAGACCACAACAGTCATGGTTTGACATACATTATTTTGATCCTACAATTCCAGGAGACTATTTCAGGCGTCAGCTCCGCTTAAACAGAAATACGTTCTTGGTGCTATTGAATATTCTTCGCCTGCGTCTGAGAAGACAAAACACACGCTTGCGTGACTGTGACATCGGAAAAACTTTTGGCACTGGGAATGTATCGCTTGGTGCATGAAAATTCCTACATAACGATAGGCCCAAATTTAACGTAGGAAAAAGCACAGTTATTGAGGTGGTCCAAGATGTTGTTGAAGCATTATGCAACTTAAAAATGAGTACATCTAGTTTCCTTTGACAAATAGAGAAATTCTGGCCACTTGAGAAACTTTTGATGATTTAATGGATCTCCCAAACGTGGTAGGAGCCATTGATGGAACACACATAAAAATTAAAACTCCCAAGGAAAGTGGACCTGATTATTTTAGTCAACTGCAGCAGCACAATGTTGTTTTCCAGGCAGTAGCTGACAGAGAAAAACGATTTTGGGATGTCGCTGCAAGCTTCCCATGCACGATTCCAGAGTCTTCAGAAATAGTTCACTTTATCGAGGAATTACCAATAATGAGCTGTTGCTCAGTCCAACTGTGAGAGTTGGTGGGAGGGAGATTTGACCACTTTTGTTAGGTGACAGTGCCTATCCCCTCTCTACGTGGTTATTAAAACCGTACCACAAGGGTACGAATGACCCAGAGGAAAGCAACTTTAACAAAGAACTTTCAGGTGCAAGGGTATCAGTAGAGTGTGCATTTGGTATACTGAAAGGACGTTGGAGAATTCACCAAAAACAACTTGATAGTGATATAGCATTGACCAATCAGATCGTCACTGCATGTTGTGTGCTCCACAATTTTTGCATTGAAGCTTGAGATTTATGGGATGATGATGATGACGATGACGATGGAAATGATGACAATGTCCCTGTCCAAGATGGGAGTGCTGATGGTGCGGATTTAAGAGACTTTTTAAAGAACTATCTTTGGAATTTGTAGGAAAGGAAGATATAAAAAGATTATTGACATGATGCTGTTTCAGTTAAATGAATTTTTTTATTGCATAACACTTTCGTATTTCTATGATTCCGAATTATGGGTAAGAATATAGCTTATAATTTCAATGAAGAAAAGTTATTGTTGACAATAAAAGAACTTAATCGAGTTCATTTTTTTACAACATCAAAACAGAAAGATACTAAGTGATTGTTATTACTAAATGACATTTTTCTTTAAAAGATAAACCAATTTCAAGTGATGTAATGAAACTATATGATTTAAAAAGAGTAACTTTCATCATTTCAATCACATTTCGAATCACTCAACAATATGTAATTTTTTAAATTAAGACAAAAGAGAGCCTT
>Ga0099807_1063592_pt1 | contig 10485 bp, 2 predicted proteins | sample OrbTnscriptome_FD_81149 | JGI IMG/M metagenome (GOLD analysis project Ga0099807, IMG submission 81149) | Coral microbial communities from Puerto Morelos, Mexico - Orbicella T R A metatranscriptome (Eukaryote Community Metatranscriptome) | ecosystem: Host-associated > Invertebrates > Cnidaria >...
ATTATAATTCTTGGTACATGTCTTTGCCGTCCTCTGCAAAACAGCAACGTGAAATGACCAAATTCTGCGTTGTCAGGAGAACGTGAACCACAACGGCTAATTTTTCGTATTTCTATTTGGAATTGAACGCATTCGTAGCATATTCAGCAGGGGCAAGTGTTAATACCGACAAACACACTGGATAGCTCCAAATAAATGCGAAATTCCAAAGTAAAACAGAAACACATTTTTTACTTTGTCTCGCCGGAAGTGACGTTTGTTGTGGTTAGACACAAGAAAAGGTATACATTTAACAGTTTATGGTCTGTAGTTCCGTTGTTAACCAAGTGAAGGCACTTCTTGGTCGATTGCATGCTAAAATGAGCTAGAATGGTTATCGATTGCCGGCTGTAATTAGAAAAACTGCCGGACAAGACTGACTTCTAAGGGCAAAAACATTACTCCTCTGAGATGGCCAGTTATTCATCCGCGACACAGAGAATTATTTTTCTGCTGCTACTTATCGCACAAGATCGGGTCGCAAGCACAAGTCTTGGAGGTGATATCACTGCAGATACAGATCTAACGCTCGATGGATCCCCTTACCTCGTATCACAAGATCTCGATGTAGCTGAAAACGCCACTCTGACTGTCCACCAAGGAGTCCAATTACACTTTGAGACTGGAGTTGCTTTACGAGTTAAGGGTTCTCTGCAAGCCAAAGGGAATCCACGTGGAAGAATAGTCTTCACCAAATCACCAGTTAACAATACTTATAATGATGGAATACGCCTAAGCGATGGGAACAGTTCCAAAGAGGGTCGGCTGGAAATTTTCCTTAGAGGACAATGGATGCCTGTGTGTGATAATCGTTGGGATATGAGAAATGCTGAGGTTGCTTGTAGACAACTAGGGTTTCTGGGCGCCAAAAGGTACTACAGACATCCCGGGGGAACTGGATATATTTGGTTGAACGATGTCAACTGCCAGGGAACTGAGATGAGTCTGGTGGAGTGCAAATATCGAACTACATATTTTTATTGCGATCACGATAGAGATATTGGATTAGAGTGCTACAGCCTGGCAAACTGGAAAGGAATTGAGTTTTCTAGTTCCGAAAAACTCTCCTCTCTTCAATATGTGGACGTGTCCCTAGCACACGAAGCAATGAAGATTAGGGAGGTTACTCCAGATCTTGACCACGTGACAGTTAGAAGCTCTATATATGGAGTGAGGTCTGCCAATGCAAGTTCTCCGCTGACCATTAAGGATAGCAGTATCGGCGGTAACGTGTTTGCAGTGATTTCTGACAATGCAAGTTCTCCGCTGACCATTAGGGATTGCATTATCAGCGATAACGTGTTCGTAGGCATCCAAATTAAAGACAGATCAAAGGGACTTACGATTGAGAACACTGTAGTGAGCAACACAATTAAGGGACACGGGTTGAGTTATAACCTAGATGCTGATCCAGTAAATTTTTGTTCTGACGAAGTGGAAAATATGACTTCATTTCCAATTTTTTTCGAAGCGTTGGGCAAACCTAGAACGACTGGCGACTGTGCCAAGACTATTAAAGCTAGTCCGGGACAGCTCTTGACTGTGTATTATCAATCAATGACTGGAGAAGACTTCGAACTAGATGTACGCGATGGCAACAACAAAAACGCCTCACAACTTGAGCTTGTCAACGAGTCGACAGGTGTCAGTCAGGCTGTCACGCTATCGTCAAGTTCTGGTCACGAACTCTACATAAGGTTTCGATACAGCGCGGGATACAGAGAAGAAGTCAGAATAAGATTCGTAATCACGGACGGTAGAGTTGCTCCCTCTCTCGTCATATCAAACTGCACATTCCGTGACAACCACAAAAAGGGCGTCTCCTTATCAGACTTTATGGGAAATACGATCATTGGCACAACTACTGTGATTCGGAATAATGCCGGAGGCATGACCGCTGAACGAGTCTCTGGAACACTCGCAGTTACCAACAGTCATTTTATCAACAACAGCGCTAATGGTTTGGAGATCTTGGACAGCAGCTTTCTGTCATGTAATCTGCACGAGCTGTCAAGCAAAGAAAATGAAGGCAATGGGTCATATTTCCATTTTGTTGCTTCTCTTGATAGTAATGTGTCTCACTCGGCTTTTGTTGGAAACGCCCACAATGGAATTGTAATCGCTAATAGCGCCAGTCACATTGCATTCAGGAACGTCACGGCGGTTTTAAACAAGTACAGCGGCGTTCAAATTCGTGATGGCCAAGTCTCGTCCAGTTTCGAATCTTGTAATTTGTCGAGCAATAGAGAAGACGGTTGTTACATATCAAACCAGGCCGGAGATCATCAGTTCTTCAACTGCACGGCAAATTCCAATTTGAGGCATGGTGTTAGCTTTTCCGACCCTTCGTCTGCACCAAGGCACTTCTTCGAGCAAATAAGTCTTATAGATAACACCATCAACGACAACACGCAATATGGATTCAAACTATCTCCCGAGGGTCAGTATAGCAGTGACTCAGCTAACATTACCATGGTAATCATCAATAACCAATTCATGCGTAACGGCAGAGGAGGCATCTTTTTGTCTCCAGATCATTACTGGTGGAAAAAACCAAGAAGAGTGCAGGCAAGCGTTACAGACAATCATTTTGAACAGAACAAAGTAAACACATTTCACGTTTTCTGTGTTTACCTGGAATTGGTTATTGAATCCAACACATTCATAAACAACACGGATAAAATACTGAGCTTGATGAACAACAACCGCTGTGGCTCAAACAAAGGTCGGGACCCTAACCTTAATCCTGTTAAGGTGGAAATAAATGAAAACAGATTCATGAAGAACCGCGCTGAAAATGTTTTATTTATCGACTTCAGTTCGTTCCCTGAAGCGGTTTCTGCTATCGTGAGGAATAATACGTTTGAAGACAACGAAGCCGCAACGAAAGACCTTTTTCCAAATTTTTATCGTCGTTCAACAACTCGGGCAGTGATCGTTCTTAAAGAAGGTAGTTTTACCTTGAGCGAAAACATTTTGGAAAATCCCAAGTTTGCGTACCAGCTCTCAACCTTGCGTCCTGATTACCAACGAAGTATTGATGCTAAATTCAACTGGTGGGGAACAGCAGAGGAATGCGAAATCGTGGACAGAATCTTTGATTTCCAGCACAGGGTACAATTGTCTCCAGTGGAGTTCTTCCCTTACCTTCTGTCCTCAAACAAGACAAGAGTCATTAATTCAAGCATACCAAGACTATCCTGCTTTCTTAAAGGTGCAACGATTGGTGGGATCGTAGATAGACCGCTGGCCTTATTGAGCGAGGAGTCGCCTTACGAAGTTCGAGGTGACATCATCATCCTGACGAATGGGTCGCTGTCCATTCCGAAAAATGTGACGTTACAGTTTCCTTCCAGGTCAGCAATGGTTGTACAAGGAACGCTTCTGGTCAATGGAACAGAAAACGAAAAAGTACGATTTCTAAAAAAGCAACACCGAGAAGAATTCCGACTGGGTGGAGGGACTGGACCGTGGGAGGGTAGAGTGGAATTTTTGGTCAATGATACCTGGTGGCCATTGTGCTTGCCCCCCAACAGCTCTTTCACCACCAAAGCGAAAAGCATTTGCCAACAACTCGATCTCTACTATGAAACCTATGCTACACATTTCCCTCCTGGCCAGGAAACTGGCTTCGTCCACGACGTTGTCTGTGATGAGAACGCTACTGGTGATACAATGAGCTGCAGAGCCAATACCTGGAGTTATGGACCTACATGTTTTGGAAATATTGTGCAAGTCTCCTGTCAGAATTACAGCTGGGCGGGGCTTCATCTGGCGATGTCAAACCATCAAAGTTCATTGGAACACCTGGAAATCCAAGATGCTGGCTACGCCTATCGCAGTGAAATCCAGATTCCTGGGGCAGCTCTCAAAGTAGATCTGTTTCACCACAATATAAGCAATGTTTTCATAAACAATTCAGTGGGTATCGGCGTGCAACTGGCATACCATAATTTGTTTCACAACCAGTCCTTGATGCCACATTCTACAATATCAAACACAAAATCTCACGGTGTTCTGTCGAAGTCCCCTTCCCTGTCACTTACAGACGTGAAGATGACAGGGAATGACGGCAGCGGTTTTGTTCAGGAAAGTTATTGGGATAAAATAAACAATTTTGCAGCTGAAATGGCCAGTGCAGATGTGAACAAGACTCTCCACGTCTGCTCGGAAAACAGAACATTTCTACGAGCCAACAAAGTGTTCTATTTCACCTTAGAAGCACTTGAACGGAGCTCGCATCTCAGATGTCAGCATATCATGGAAACAGAGCCCGGTTACAAAATCGTTCTTCAGAGTCTTTATTTTACCTCTTCGTATCGCAAGTCAGAACGTGATTTCTTACACGTATACGATGGTGCGAATGCATCAATTGGTCCACCTTGGAAGATGGAAGCTTTACCATGGAAGAATCGTTATGTTTACAAACAAATCATCCAGTATTTATTCAACTCTACCAAATCACGTGTCGTGTTTGATCTGAACAAACGCGCCTGGGTGCATCTTGCCACCAACTTCATTGCGTATACAGTGAAAGAGAACGAACAACTTCGTTATATCAGTGGGGAGATCAACATAGATCGAGTAAACATCAGCAACAGTCTTCAATACGGTGTCCTTATAACAGGAAACTCGTTAAAATCTCTCAGCATTACAAAAACAGACATTACCAAGACCAAAGGCTATGGAATATATATTAGACTATGGGACATTAACATCGTTAAAATCATGTCAACAAATCTTCAACAGAATTTAAAGGGGATTAGTCTTCCGGAAATGACTTCTACAGAATTAACGATCGAGAACTGTGTTATCAATGGTTCCGTGTTGGAGGGCGTGAGTATAAAGAACGAAGTCGATAGTGCTATACGCATTGTAAACACCAGTGTCACGTACAATGATTTCGGAGTCAGGATCTTTGATCAGAAAAGCTTTAAGTTATTCGTCAGCGGTAGTACATTTTCTTGGAACAAGTATGGAGCCATTTATTTCTATCGCTCCCTTTTGCTTGACATCAAAGGCGATTTGCCAGTCGTACTGTTCAAGTCCAATTATTTCTTTCGTAATCAGGGACTCGCTGTTGACATCAGAACCAAGGGCTCATGGGTATTTTTGAATAACACTTTTGAGGAAAATCGAGGTATGTCTGTCGTCTCATTTCACAGATTTGACCGTGCTGGCTGGTCATCGCCCTTAGTTGTCCATAGTAATTTGTTCCTGGCAAACGAGTGCCCAGATAAAGCAGTGATTAACATTGGAAGTGGAGTGACGCGTAATGATGTAATCATTACAAACAACAACTTCACGTCCAATTTAGGACGCTGTGTGTTCCGTGAAGAGACACCTGCATTTTTACCCGCCCATGTTCCAATTTCCATCACAGATAACCTGTTTAATGAGAATAATTGCGAAAATAATAGTGTCATAGAGGTCCTTCACTTAGACGAAAACGCAACTTTGGTGAACAATATTTTCACACGAAACAGGGGAGAGAACGTTGTCTTTCTTCAAGTGACCCATGGCATCGACACAGCGATTCAAGGAGGAAAGATCGCTTTCAACAACAACACTTTATCCAATAACTTTGCTTACATCTCATCACATTTGTCTCCTGCAGACGATTCTTGTGCGCTTGTTCTTTCTGGAATTTACAAAGAATCAGGTATCAGGTTTAACAAATTTAATAATCCCAGCTTTACAAGGGAACTCTGTGTCAGGTTTCCCGCCACTTCTTGGAGTGACATTGTGGATGTGACACATAACTGGTGGGGTACAGTTATTGGAAGCGAAGTGCGTGACAGGATTTCAGATTTTGATGATAATTACGATTTTGCTATTGCCGATGATTGGCCTTTTCTTCTGAGTGGCGATGACCCAACTTCAACCACCGTCAATCAACACGATTTCAAACAACATGGAAAAGTTCTTTCGGGACGATTGTTTGACTCTATAACACTAAAAGCCTCTCAAAGCCCGTACAGCGTGACTTCAGATTTGACCGTTCTAGATAACGTCACGCTAACTGTAGAAGCAGGAGTTATGGTCAAGGTAAGCCCAGGGATGAGCATACTTGTTGTTGGAGCGCTCAAAGCTCACGGAACGCTTGACAAACCAGTTACATTCACGATACAGGAGCCTGCAAGCAGTAATAAAGATTCACTTCTCCCTGTGCGACTTATGCATGGGAATTTCCCCTGGGAGGGGAGGGCAGAGGTTTTTCACAACAGGTCTTGGACACCAATGTCTGCTCCCACCAATATGCACGTGAGGAACATCACTGAAGTAGTATGTAGACAGCTTGGATATGGTCCACCAGTCGCTACCGTGGTAAGCACTGATGCATTTAGCCAGAATGCCAATGGGTCGCAGCCTGTAGAATTTCTTTGTCATGGAGACGAAACATTTTTACATGACTGCCTTACAAAGCCGCCGACACTCGATTCCAGCAGTATGATAGATGTTATAGCGAAGTGTCGGGGGACATCCTGGGGAAATCTACGTTTTGTATCTTCCAAAGACGAGAACATGTCCCAGTCCGTCTTGACTCATGTTCAGTTTTCACACTGTGGTAACCGCCATGGAATGGCTGTCCCAGCAGTAGAGGTGGTTACAAATGTGCCCAAACTGGAATCCATCATCGTGCGAAACTGTACATCTGGTGGGCTACAAGTTTACTCTCCGAGAACGGACGTACATCTCAAAAACAGCACTTTTGTGGACACCGGAGGAGTCGGTTTAAGCTTTGTACAGACAAAACGCAACATTTTCGTGGATAGTTCGGAATCATCAAGAAACCAAAGAGGTATTGCCTTTGAGGAAGCAAGTGCCCAAAATGTCCCTCGAGTCCACTTTGGAAGAGTATCTCTATGCAGTGAGAGGAAAGCTGTTTTTGTAAAGAATCAAGTGCATCTTTATTTTGATATTCCAAGACCCAAGAGTACAAGAATAGGTTGTCAGAAAGTGCTGATGGTGGAAAGAGGTAAAGGAATAAAGTTAACTGTGTTATACTATTCGGGAGAGCAACGTTTTGTAATGTACGACTCCATTAACACTACTACAGCAGTTGTGGACAAGTGGAATCACCGTATAGCGGAACTTATTCATAAAGAGTTGATTATACCACGTGATGCTATTTTGGTGCAGTGGAGAGGAGATATCAACTCTGAGATCGCTATTTTAGTAGAAGCCATAGGTATTAATGGTGCTCCATGCACCTACGAGCTTGACTTGTGCGGCTGGCAGACATTCACCAATATGTCAATAAATGGACTTAATGTTACGCGGACATGGAAAAGAGTCACCAAACATTTCTCGAGAGATGGCGCATCTGATTACACTTACGGCTCTATCAAAGGAAAATGGCTATACGTTGGCAATGAACAAAAGCCATATGTTGGCGGGCGCGCAGCCATGATCAGCCCTCCAATTACAAACCAGTCCAAGATATGCTACATTGTGTTCTTTTACCGGGTGGGCAAAAAAGATAAAGCTGGACTGTCACTCTACATACAGACAGGAACGTTTCCCGCAATTGAACAGAGACTTCTCTGGAGCGCCAAATCTAAAAAGTGGTGGGAATGGAAAAAGGCCATCGTAGAACTTCCACAAGATTTGGATGAGTATAGAGTGTTGTTTGAAGGTGCATTTGAGTCATTCCAACCTCCACCATATCATCCGAGAAACTTTGTGATTATCGACAACCTAGAACTAAGAAGATGTTCGGTTAAAGGAGAACACCGCATTTCCAACAGTGTATTCAGCAACAACATCCACCAAGCCATAAACTACTCCTCTGTAACCGATAAAAGCAACAGAAGACCTGGTTTCACCATTGAAAGGTGTAAAATTATCGACACGGCGATCTCTGCCTCAAACGTGTCTCAAAAGAGCGCCATTTCCCTAGATGTTGAGGATAATAGTTTCACCATCGCCAACAACTTCATCTCTGGAAATCTCTTGGGTGGAATTCAAGCGCGTTTAGGCCGGAGCGACGGAACAAGCTTTCCAAGAAGCTTAATATACGGCAATACGTTTTCCGGTAATGTGAATGGAACAATACTAGTACAAAATAGAACTGACTTTGAGACATATTTCAGCACTGTTTACATTACGGACAACATCTTTGAAAGCAACTTGGGCACTGGTAGCACCATGAAACTTTCTGAGGTGCAAAGTGTGATCTCAAACAATTTTTTCTACAACAACTCAGGGTTACACACGATACAATATAGCTTTTCTAGCAGGTGGCCCAAAGGACAGAAGTGTGAGTCAAACACTTTCTATCTCAACAAAGGTCTTAGCCAGAACAAAGGTGTAACTATCGAGTCCAACGGACCAATGGAATACCACGGCAACAACTTTAAGAATCCGTCCAACCTTTACGAGTTCAGTTCAACGAGACAGGTCGATTCGATTTACAGTTACTGGTTTGGTACACCGAGACCATCTGACCCGATTGATGCGACCCTGAACTGGTGGGGCGTTGAAGAAGGTTCTTCCGTTGCTTCACGCATTTACGCTAATAAAGACGATTGGAGGTGGGCTACAGTAGAATATATACCATTCCACAAGTTGCCACAGGGAAACTTTTTTTCAAATGGTTGTCCCGTCAGCTGGCTGAGAGCAAAATCAACGTGCTTCGTGTTCAGAGGTGGAAGTAAAACATTCAAGGAGGCCCAGGATTACTGCCAGTACCATGGAGGACATTTGGCATCGACTTATATACCAGAAGATATGGATTTTATTAACAAGGCGATACCGGGATCAAGACCAGATGGAAAACCACTTGTTCCTATATGGATAAAAACCGAGGAAAACATGGTAGTGGGAAAGAGTGGTGAAAGATGTACCGTAATGACACTGGACAGAGCTCAAAAAATTGTCTCGTGTAACAGTCTGTACCCCTTTGTTTGCACAACAACTGCTCGGTCGTGTTACCACTGTGTACCGAACACGAATATAGATCCGCCAGTGTTGTGTGACAATCCAGTAGACTATGTCACGGTGGACTGCCCCCATAATGCACCTTGCTTTAACGCCACATTAATGACGTCTACAAACAAACCGGTTTACGGCTTAGGTTGTGCGGACACCATCTCGTCTGACTCGCCTGCGGCAAACTGCTCTCAAACTGAGGAGCAATTGTGCTCATACATTACAGCGAGACTGGCAAGCGACTCTCAACTTATCAGCTCCTGTAGCTCTGTATGCTGCACGACAAACAAGTGTAATGGAAAGGACCCAGTCTACTACACTACTACTGTGTCAACAGAATCCATGGCACCATCTGCCACTGCATCAACAAAAGGTTTCGCTATTGACTGCTACAAGTGTATTAACCCGCGCGAAGTTTCTAAAGGAGACGAGTGTAGCAGTGATAGATTGATCACGTGCCCTAGATCCTACGATAGGTGTATGACAATGAAGTACACCATGTCTGTTAGACAATCGGGCCCAGTCTATGTCGAGCACAGAGGCTGCTCCAACATTGCCTCGTGTGACCCGAAAAACCTGTTAAATAGCTGCGCCTTGATGAATGTCACTGGCATGTTGACTGACTGTTCGCTTGACTGCTGTCAAGATAGACTGTGCAATATGCCTAGAGCTCAAGAATCAATTACCAAGCCGAACAATCCACCCAAATCACGAAATACAGCTTTTGAACTAGCTGCAAACTTTGGTACAACTTTGTTGGTTTTAGTACTGGCTATGTTTTCTAAGTATTTAGCCTAACCTGCACAGCCTACTGTTTAATCTTTTTTTTTTCCTGATACATATAGTTTCAAAATATGGCCACATTACACATCTCTAAGGTCAAAAAACGCAGAGTCTTCATAGGTTACGTTTTCTCTTTCTTGTTTAGTTTTTTGATGTTTTTTTTTCTAAAGCCGAAAGAAGCGCGGGTACATTTTGTAACCGGTGATCTACGATCAATTTTAATTAAAAAAGCCTTGTACTGTAGTTGATAATTTTAAGGTGACAGGCCAAAACATTAACGCAGGGACAGAAGAGACAATTTGCTGAGTTCCTATTTGCTTCTCTTTCAATACGAGCAAACCTCCCGTGGAAAAAAAAATTCTTGGTCTATTTGAATAAAAATGGTACGCCGGAAAAATTTTAAAACGCAGCTTTGTTTCTTCGGTAGGCCCACCGTCCACACTAATCCGTCACGAAAACGGAGCTTTTTGAAAACGTTCTTCAAACCGGAGGAATTTGAAAACGGCGGCTTTTCGTTTTAGTGTGAACGTTAAACCTTTCGAAAACGGACCATTTTCGAAAACGATGACGTCACGATAATAATATGATTTCTCTGTCCGAGTTTTTCTCAACCACAAAATCCAAAATGGCCGGTTATTGTTGCATTTTTAACATTTGATGCATTATCAGGGTAAAACCTCCGTTTTTAAATTCCTCCGGCATAGTGTGGACGAGTCTACAGGAGATAAT
>Ga0099807_1146525_pt1 | contig 10303 bp, 5 predicted proteins | sample OrbTnscriptome_FD_81149 | JGI IMG/M metagenome (GOLD analysis project Ga0099807, IMG submission 81149) | Coral microbial communities from Puerto Morelos, Mexico - Orbicella T R A metatranscriptome (Eukaryote Community Metatranscriptome) | ecosystem: Host-associated > Invertebrates > Cnidaria >...
TAAGATGCGAAAACAAGAAGGTGTGTACATGCCCCTGCATGAAGAAAATTGAGAAAGATGTTTAAAAATATGCGAGTTTTTATCGCTTACTGTATGTTCTTTAATCCTGGTAGAAAAATGGCTACTGGTTTCACCAATATAACAGGAATTACATCCCACACAAGTAATGTGCAATATTTGTGCAATATTTATCATTATTGCTAGTATTACGACCATATATATATATCCTTACACACGTTGCTAAAAATGTAATAGGTTTCAATAATTGATACAAAATACAAGGTGTACTAGACTAACCAAGAACCAGAAAAAGAAAAAGGAAAAAACTTGAACACACAAGTGTTTTATTACCTGACATTGTTAGTCACATTTTTCTTGACTCAATCCCGATAGGAAATCGAGCAATTTCAGTTTTTAATGGACACAAACCTTGTACCAGAATAACTTTAAGTTTATTAGTCCTTTTTTGCATTTTCTAAAAGCTAAAGATATAAACAGTTGTCTGAAATAACACCAAAAACACTTTCTCATGGGAACTCGAGCAAGTAAATTTCAAAGTTCAGAGAAATTGTCAGGTATAACACAGGTAAAATTTCATCATCAGTTTCATTTCACCAGTACTTTTAAGTGTTTCATATGTTACTTCTGAGTCAATGTTTATTTTCTACATTTGGTGTTGTTAGAAATGATTTCTTTTGAGAAGATATTTAAAAGGATCGCACTGAAGTTTCCAATACAATGAAAATAATCTCACTAAAAAGTTTTAGTCCACTTGTTACTCGAACTTTTGGTGGATTCCTTCTTAACACCTAAGCTAGTATATAACTACAATTAACTGAACTGAACAACTTTAATCTGGATTTGATAATGGCGACAAGATAACACCAAAACATCAATTTGTAGCATTTATTTTTCTTTTAAAATGATTTCTTTGTAACTGAGTATCTTTGGGGATTTGAGGGACAAAAGAAACTTGACAATTTTGTCCTGAAATCCTCGGGGACATGCCAGAATATTGATATATCGAACATGGCCTATTACTTGCCTGTTTTGTTGAACACGTCCATTTACACGAACAGGAAGCATTTTTTTGACCAAAAGATTAAGTATACAGAGCACGTTCTTAGTAAATGATTCTTCGTAATATGTCCTTGAATTTCCGAAACCCTAATAAATTTGAGACTTGTCATATTGTCAGATGGCGATCGACAAACAATGGCTTACCTCTCCAGAAACACTTTCTTGCTGTTCATGCATGCTCACATGCCAGTTCAGAATCTTAACAACAAAGTAAAGTACTGATAGGTGATCCTGCTCTATGTCCTTACGTTGATCCTAACATGGTGTCACTTAGCGGGATTTAGACCATTTTATCAAGCCGGATTACTTCCCAGCTTGGAAGTTTTCAAGTCCAATGCTTCGTCCGTTAGTGGTAAGCTCACTGAAGACTATAGTTTGCGTTCAAGTTTGCATTTAGATCATTGCACTTTGCATCGCAAGTATCATGGCTGCAGTCAGTACTTCTGCGAAAATTCCCTTGCTGTTGAATCTTTCCGACTTTTTGCATCAAGGAGAAAATTGGAAATTGTTTCGTTGTGAATGGAAGTTGTACAAGCTAGCAGCTGGCATTCACAAGAAAACACAGGAAGTGCGAGTGGCTTTGTTGTTAAATGTGATCAGCAAAGAAGGAATGAAACCTTTCAATGGGAAAATTCGTCAGACACTCTAAAAATTGATAGGGTTTTGGAAAAGTTCAAGGAGCATTGTGTTCCTGTATGTAATGAAACTTATGAAAGATACATTTTCTTCAAACGTGAGCAATTGTCAAATGAATTGCTTGATAGTTACATGTTAACTGCATTGATGAAGCTCCCAGAGTCATGTGAGTTTGGTGCGCTTTGTGAGTCCCTCGTTCATAACCAGCTAATTCTTGGTGTAAACAATGACAGAGTTCGTGAAAAGCTTCTTGGAGAGCGAGGCCTTGACCTAGATAAAGCCATCAAAACTATCAAGGCAAGTCAAGTTTCTCCCTTGCGAGCGACAGGATCTCAGAAGAATTTTCAGCTAACAAAGATATTGATGCAGTGGGGCAAAAGTCAAAACCCAAGCACGAGAAAAGGTCGTGTCGCAAACCTCCCAGCAAGGACCCTTCCAAGATTAAAGAGTGTTTGTTTTGTGGTGGTACAGATGCACTGGAAAGGACGTTGTGGCCAGCTTCAGGTCTGAAAATTAATGTAAGAAGTGTGGCAAAGAAGGCCATTTTGCAGTCAAGTGTCAAAGCAAGTCTGAAGATGCAAAAGTTCATAATTATTATGGTTGAACAAGAAGTCTTTTACGTTCATAGTGTTAGTGGTAAAGATCAAGCTCTTGTTTCGCTCATTTTGAATGGTTCAGCATCAGTAACATTTCAAATTGACACTGGTTCCCCTGCAAATATCTTACCACTGCAGAATTACATAAGGGCAAAAAAAGATTACAGTGAAGCTAACATTGTTCCTAAGGAGATCACACTGCTTATGCATGATCACTCAAAGCAAAAGGCTCTTGCTTCTGCAAGGCTGAAAGTGGAACATAAAGGTAACAAGTGTGAACTTAACTTTGTTATTGCTGATCAAGAAGTTACACCTTTGCTTGGTTTGAAGTCATCACAAGTCATGGGTCTGGCAAAGATTATGGTGCCTGGTGTTGATACCCCTGTCAATAATGTGGTTACAGCTCTAACGATAGAGTCAGCAGTTTCTGAGAATGTCACAAAGGATCCTGTATTAAGCCCTTTTGCTGATGTCTTTCAAGGTGTTGGCTGTTTACCTGGGGAATAGAGTGTTCACTTTCACAATTGATGCATCTCTCAGTGGCCTTGGCACCTCCTTACTTCAGGAGGGTCAGCCAGTTGCATTTGCCTCAAGAGCTCTAACTCCAGCAGCAAGTCGCTATGCTCAGATTAAGAAGGAACTTCTCTCTGTTGCTTTTGCTTGTGAGACGTTTGATATGTACCTGTATGGTCGAGATGTGGTGCATGTTCAAACAGATCATCAGCCTCTTGAAGCTATATTTAAGAAGGACCTTGGCTCTGCCCCACAGTCTCCAGAGGATGTTGCTGCACTTACAGCAAGGCTGTCATTAAGTTTTAATTCACCTGTAGCCTTGATCTTCACACCTGTAGCAAACTTGTTACTTTATGGGTGAATTGAATCAACTACAGGCCACTTCACCCATAACATCAAGGGGCCATCAAACATACTCAGCCGTAAACAGGTGTTACGGGTTACAGCCCTTATTGACAGCCCTGTACAGCATTACAACCTCAATATAAAGTACCAAAAAGGAAGCTTGATGGTTATGTCTGATCCTCTGCCCTGAGCCTATCTTGACAGAACCTCCCACAAAGACCAAGTATTGCAATGAGCTAGAGGAGATAGTACTTGTTGTAGAAATTCACACCAATAACAATTTGCGTTACAATTTGTGACTACCATGAAGAAAAAAAATTGACCTAACTTCTGACGCGGATGTGAAGCAATCCGCATAATAAATCACTTCATAAACATTTAAGTGTCATGATATTTACATGTAGCGTTGCTGTGCAGATTGGCCATGGGAATAATATAAATTGAGAAACAAATGTTATAAATAGAACTGAAAACTTGTTCAAAATCCCAACTGGTTGGAGGCTGACCTCTTGGTTATTTAAAAGACATGCTGGTTTCCAAACCACCAAACAAACCTATCTAGTGGCAGGGAGCTGGAAGATCTGAACCTGGGGCCTCCGGGTTACCAATCCAACAACCTAACCACTAGGCCAAGATGCTGCCTCAGAAAAGAGAGAAACAAGAAATATTATATGGAGTGGATTTCTCTAAGCACTCCGCCATGCGAGAAGCAAGAGAGCAAACGTGTGCTAAGAGGTCAGACATGATGACGATGCTGACGACGATGACGATAACGACGACAACGACAACGACGACAATAAGAGTGATAAGAGTGATAAAAGTGAAAACTACTGTAATTGCGTCTAATGTCAAATTTAAAATCAATTTCCCCCGACAGATATTTTAGCATCATAACACAGCTATGGAAGTGTCGTCTCTTTGAGAGGGTCTTTAGGTCGAAATGATCTAGTGCCTTGGTTGATGAACTTCTTGGTGGTAAATTAAGCAGGACCTTGGCTGCCTTGTTTTGGAGAACTTGCAGCTCATACTCATAAGCGTGTTGTTATTTTTGTCACCCCACACTGTGACACCATAGTCAAACGGTGGGATGATTAAGCAATTGTATAGTCACTGTGTTAGCTTAGCATGTAAAGGTAAAAGATGTCGTATTCTCTTTATCATTCCAATCCTTTTATTGATCTTTGTACTGATAGTATCAATGTGCTCAGACCAAGACACAGTTTGGTTTATAACCACTCCCAAGTACTTAAATGCGTCAAACCTATCAATAGCAGTGGAGTTTATGTTTATAATTAGAGAAATGTCATTAACCAGTTTAAGCTTCTGTGAATTACCAAAAATAGTTCCAGGGATGAACAGTCTTCAGAATAATAATTGTTATGTGTTTATCAATATGTTTTCAATTTGGATCTTCCTGTAAAACCTTTCATTGTTTGGCACAATTTTCCAAAATTTAGACAACTTTGGAGGTGATTATGCAAAGAATATTTCGGAAGAAAACTCTCCTTCACTCACTTTCCTGACTTACTTCATTTGACTCAAAAAGTGAACAATGCACGCAGATGTGCGTCAAATTTTCCAGCCTTTTCATACCATCACATCATTTAGATCTAACTGAAAATAATGTCCACAATTATCCAGTCGATTGAAGAATTTAATTATATTACCAACCCAAAATCCCATACAGTTGCATGCACGATTATTTGATAGTTTGTAATCTAGTGTCCAAATTAGAAGTAATTTGGGCAGTGCCGTATGTAACATTATGGTAGGACTACATGCTTGTCCAATCTGGAAATAGATGAATCCAAAAACTTTCTTTAATAGCTGAATTGGACTGCTGTCAGAGACATTTTTTGACTTGTCCATTACTGGACAGAACATAGTCCTATTACTGTTTACATGTACTAAAGAAACAGTAATTATTCCATTCGCCTCTGTTGGATATGAGGTGATTATAAAAAACTCAGGGCTACATGCCTCCTTTAGTTTTGTTATTTATCACCTTTCATCCAACGTTAAAAGGATTGTCACAATTTATAATCCGTCCTACTGTTTGCATAACTTATGTAGATTTGGCCTGAACGAACGGACCCACAGAAGTTTGTGTATGAAGATATTGCTATAGCTTCATATCTGCTGGTGAGTACTGAGCAAACTTTGAATGCTAGAAAGCTAGGACTTCATGTGCAGAGGGGAGGGAGACTACTGATCAGGTATTGTCACACATGGAATGTGTATTTTTCCAGACCCTTCGGTAGAGTGGTACATTGCCTAATTAACAGCCAAGGTGTTTTTTTACATTAAAATCCTCCTACTTCATAGATATGTGACCATCCATAGAATACTCTGGACAAGTGTGATAACTTGCTCACACTTGAATGGGAATGCTCCTAGGCAACCTGATTGTGAAGAGGTACCTCCTGCACCTAGGATCTCTATCAGGGCAGCGAGTGGCAGACAGAACCTCTTCAGACTTGCTTCTCCTCTCTTTGAACTTAGTCATAGAATTATCAACAACCCATATATAAACAGCTGTATATATACAGAACCAATGGAGAACACTGTGTGGCTCATCTGGCCCTGGAGGCCTTAAATGATTGATTTCAGCATGTTGTGTCATATTTGCATGCTGTAGAGTGTATGTAGAGTAATGGCGACCATGTTTGGAGACTGATGGAATCTAAATAAGGAACCATCGCATATGTTGATTCACTAGATGCTTTTTAGCTTTAAAAGGCTGTTTTACCCCAGCTATCCACTGGGCTCTCCATGTCTGAGGGTTAATTGTATTCTGGTTTTATGTAATTTATCAATTTTAGTTGACATATTTGAACACATGTTTAACTAATTTCATTCTATTTGAATTAAAACTTGTGTGATTTACAACAGATTGTATGGAAGGAGGAACGAAATGCAAAAGATCTAAAGCAGAAACAGAGTTTTGTTGATCTTGGATGTGGAAATGGATTGCTTGTTCACATACTCAGTGAAGAGGGGGTAACTATTGATATCACTGTCAGGGTTTTTAGTGGAAGCCTGCAGCCGGCTGTAAAGAAGAATGTAGCCACCTATTCTGGTGTTGTGCACACAGTGTTGTGGTATATGCTATTATTTCATTTAAATATGGTGATTTGGTTTGTAACAGTTTCTTCTTTGTGCAAGTTTGTATATTTTACTGATTTCAGAAAACATGTGCTACGTCTAATTTTTGCTCATAAACTACTCATTTTCTGTAATAATAATAATAATAATAATAATAATAATAATAATAATAATAATAATAATAAAAACAATCTTTAAAGAGGAAGTGCCCATCACGTAAATACGTGGTTTTCAGGGAGGTCCTCTATAAAAATAAAAAGTATTAAAATCTAAAATAAGAAATACAAATATCACAGATCTAAAATATAAAATATACAATAATTAAAACTACTAAAACTACCAAAACTACCTACTGTCCTAAAAAACTAATTACAAATAATTATCTATTAACAATACATTGTACATCTAAAAATATTTTTTCTAAAAATGTTTATCCATTAAGAACCTTGTAAGGTTTTTCTTAAAAATTGTGCATGGCCTTGGCTTTCTTAAAAATACTGGGAGAGACATCCAGTCATTTGTAAAACGGAAGTTAGACACTCTCTTTCCGCATTCCGTTTTAGGATTAGGCAATCTAGGTAAGTAGCCACGTCTAGTGTTGTAGCCATGTGAACTTCTTAGTGTCGATTTAAAACTTTCAAAATGTTGTGGAATGTCTCCTTTGATTGCATTTTCTACGGCGGTACATCGGTGAGAAAAACATCTTCCAGCCAGAGGGAGCCAATTCAGACACTTCAGAGCTTCAGAGCTGTAAGTTCATCAAGTGCTTAAATACAACACTTTGGCCCCCAAAATGCATGAAATTGTATCTTTGGCTACCTGCAATTTCAAATTTTCCAGGGGGGGGGGGCATGTCCCCCAGACCCCCCTAGGTTGGCTCAGCCCTTTGGGCCTTGCTTTTCACTGCCTGTTTTCCTTTATTGGCTGCCTGTGAAAACTTTTTATGACAAACCTGTTACTTTCCCTCTCCTTTTCAACTGTCGTGCTAATCAAAGGGTTCCATGAGCCAGTCATGAACAGGCAAAAGAAATCATGTTTAGTGTAATATTACTTAAATTACAATGGCTTTCTTTTCTTAATTTTGAGGAGAACAGGTAGAGACAGATTTCCGAGTGGAGGTGTGTGAGGACAGGGCAATTCCTTCCTCTTGTTGTTCCGTGTTTGCACAATTATTACATTTCCAGTCACAGAGGTTCTAAGGAAAAACCCATCAAAATAGTATGCTGAACAAAACTGTTCTGAATTGACATTTTATGACAAAAATTTAGACAAGCAAAGCAATGCAAATAGTTTTGTGATTGTCTTAAACCTTGTTAAATTCCACACATGGAAAGTTATATTTATATGGATCATGCAAGGAAGACTTGTGTTACAGTGTATGTACGAAAATTAGAAGCAAGACACGGGCAAGATTCTGGCCATAAAATATCACACTAATGAGCGAGACAGAACATGATGATAATCAGGCTGATAGGAGCGACAAAACTTGAATGATAAATGAATGAGGAGCGAGACAATTCTACTGCCCTGAGTTTTGGACAAAAATCTGAGCAAGAAACCAGCAAAATTTGGGCCATAAAATAGTCACGCTAATGAGCCAGACCAGATGTGATGGCCGATAAACACTTGAGTACCTAGCATGAAAATGAATAGCTCTTTATAGTTCTGCAATATACGACGACAATCATTATCCTCTGCATATGATTACATACAACTACCAAACATCACAATAACAGTATGTAACTAGGACTCATTTATTTAGTTTTTTATGTCTACAATTTAAGGTTTTGCTTAAATCAAAAAGGAAACTTTGAACAGTTACTCTTCGATTCTGTGGCATGTTCTGTAATCAACTGAAATTAACAGAAAACAAAATACGAGTCTCAACTGATCGAAGTAGAGTTCTGCTTGGTAGCCTTTTATACATGCAACAATTTGTATATTAATCACAATTTTCAGTGTGCTGATCTACTTGTGACAATGATCTAGCTAAAGTTACAAGCTCGCCTCAATCAATCCTTGGCTACTTCCATTTCTTGTGGTAGTAAAATTACACTAGCTGTATATTAACACGAGTGCTGTCGTTAAAAATCCCTTCATTCTGAAAATGATCTCTTGAAGAACATCGAAACCCTTTCTGCACAATTAATGCACCACCGTCACACATTCCATACACTGAAATTAAGTTGCTAGTAACATTATTTACAGACGCTGGAGAAGATTGTCTCCAGCAAAGCGGGAGAATTTCGAAGGAGTTGATCTTTTCCCAACACAAATACAGCACATGAAGACACAATGAAATTTTCCCGCTAAACGGTTGAGTTCTTATTTTTTGATGGCAAAGGGTGCAAAACTTGATATCTTTATTCAGAGTGAACCAATCAAATTGAACTCTCCGTATTTTCTCAAATGACTTCAAGATCAGATTTTAAGTTGCAATGTCACAAAATGGTCAAACACTTTTTACCCATTCACTGGTCTTCACCAGTATCAACACCCAAAACAGTTTACTGGTAAATTTTGGAGTGGAAACTATGTGCCAAGAACTTCTTTAGGGCCTGTTCACATGAAAACAGGGCACCCCGGGGATGTGAGATACCTCACCTACCCATGGTAAAGAAATACTTGCCTTCACATGCAACCCTGGGAACGCAGGGTGAGGTCCAAAATGCAATCACGTGGTCGCATGTAACTTTGTATTCTTTAAGATATGTCAGTAACAGTTGAACACGTTCAGGAGTTCCTGCCCTGACTTTTGGCGGTTTTTGGTTTGACCTCTTCGCAGATTTGTTCTTCATTCTGATGAAGCTGGTTTTCACTTCAATGTTGTTGTTGCATGCAAAACTTCAGTTTGATTCCGCTGATTAGCCTGACTATCCGATTTCACGCTTAAATTATCACCAGCACTGTCAATTCCATCAGCGTTCGGCAGTGAAATCTTTGAAATAACTCGCCACGCTCATAGCGGTTGCAGCCATGTTGTTCTGCCGCGTGTTTTGGCGGGCTTTGGCACAGTGATTTGATTACACCAGTTAGGCAGGTTACCCCACTCTGCAGCTTTCACATGGAGAAAACTCACCCCACCAAAGCAGGTTACCCCAGACCGCCTGACCAGGTAACCCGCCTTGGTGGGGTACCCCACTTAACATGTGAATGTGATCAAGAAAAAAAGAGAGATTGTATGGATAGATTGGTTACCCCACCAAGGCGGGGGACCTCACCTGCACGAGGTTCCCCACTTCCATGTGAACAGGCCCTTCTTTGGGGTACATTTCAGGAAATTTGAAGCACATTGTACAATATGTAGGAGCAGACACAGACTTGTGGCGTGGCATGGTATATGTTCAAGTTTTCATTGCTCGCAATGTAAATACTGCGAGGCCTCTAGCAAAAGCTGAAAACTAAACAAAAATGCAACCTGGAGGAGAATAAGCTGGTTGAAATGAATATTTTGATGCAAAAGAACAATCCTGTTATAATTATTGTAGTTTTTGCATTTAGCATATTTTTATGGTACGAGGTGTCAGGCAGATCAGCAAGATTATGGCCAATAACAAGGCCTGATAAATGTCATGTCCGAATTTTACGCACTTTAAAACAAATTTAGCCAGAATTACAATGATAACACAACCTGGCAACTGTCTTGGTACTGCAGCGCAAGCGAATAAATTCGGTTTGTACTCTATCGTGCTAGTTCAAGCTATATTATTGCCAATAAACATGCCAGACAAATGTCTCATCCAGTCGTGCTAGAGAGACAAAATCCTTGTCTCACTTTGTCTCGGTCAGTCCTCGCCACAAAAATAGCATTATGGCCCGAATCGGGCCATAATCTCGCTCAGTCAGGAAAGTAAGTAACTCTATTTAAGGCTCAGGCTAAAATAGCAGTAATAAAACCACTAAATGGGAACTCTTAAACATAAAAGATTAAAATAATAAAGCCTAATATTATGTTTAAAAAGCTAATCTAAGATATTTACAATTATATAAAAATATAAATAAGATAAAAATGCATAAGATATATAAGA
>Ga0099807_1170024_pt1 | contig 10249 bp, 6 predicted proteins | sample OrbTnscriptome_FD_81149 | JGI IMG/M metagenome (GOLD analysis project Ga0099807, IMG submission 81149) | Coral microbial communities from Puerto Morelos, Mexico - Orbicella T R A metatranscriptome (Eukaryote Community Metatranscriptome) | ecosystem: Host-associated > Invertebrates > Cnidaria >...
ATAAGTTATGGATTTGAGGATCATCAATTTATTGTCTCAGAATTGCTAAAGGGATCTGCTGTGCTTGTTCCTTATGATGCTGATAAGAACCATAAGCCTTGTCTGGAAAATGGGCACAAAGCTCATTGGGCTCTGCTAACAGGTGTCCTGTGTCAGCTAGATGACAACATAATTGACTGGACAATGTTTAAGCAAGATGAGGAGGTGCCCATGTTGTTTCATACAAGTCCTTCATCTACATTTATCTTACCACACAACTGTAAACCACAGAACACATACTTCTGTGCTAAGCATGGTAAATCAAGCCATACAGCTGTTTGGGGTCTGGACTGTCTGAAAAGAAGCAATGCAAACCTTTTTGAATTAGACCCTTCTAAAGAAAAGCAAGTTGGTAACTTCATTGTTCCTGAAGAGGGTATACGTGTCAGTCTCTGTGAGAAAATATTAGTCATTTCTGATCAAAGATAGCAAACACCCCTACGAGAGGGGTAGCAATTCTTTAAAAGATGTGTTTGCAAACAAAATTATTTTATTAACCTGTTCTGAAAATAATGTCATCCAGACTAACATATTAGACAAGTTGTTATGCATGTAATAGAAAACAGTTTAGTATTTAAGGTATTTAAAATATTCACCCAGTTCATTTTATCATCAGCATATACAGTTGAATCCCACTACTTTGAACTCTCAGAGGAAACACAAAGTATTTGAAATGGCGGGAGCTCGAAGTAGCCGATAGTTAATGACTGAGAGGTAAATTCAAGGGAAATGGTTTTGAGTTTGAAATAACGGGGAACTTGAAATAATGAGTTACAATCAATGGGATCCAACTGTATGTCTAGTAACATTTAATCAGTAATAGTCATGGTATTTTCAAGACTTCAAACATTTGATTTCATGACCCTAACCCCAGTACAGCCAAAGTTTTACTGCTAAAGGAAAAAGGTTTTCAGGGTTTGCCCTGTCATTAACAGGAAAAAAAGATGAAACAAGAGGTTCAAATTTCCTGCTATTTCCATGACTAAACTGTGCATAGATAGTATTGCACTTTCTAGGTTATAAAGCTAGCCATTAAAACGTTATGACTACATTTCTTTTCTCTTGAAATTATTTACATGTTTTTCTTTTAATTCTTGCTCAACAATCACAATCTGGAACAAAGTAAAATCGTAAAATTCTTTCACAAAGATTTGATCCAAGAAACATGATTTTAAACAACCTCGAAATAGACCAGCTATTTCTTTCTACTATTACATATTTTCCCATCATTTGATTCTGAATATTTGAATTTACGGATCATGTGTACTGTGGGCATCTGCAGGCGAGTGTTGATTGATAGCCTTGATTGATATCCTCAATCAATACCCAAGATCAACACCCTTGATTGACACTCAATTGATACCCTATCGACTCTCCATTGACACCTCAGTTGACACTCCATTAACATCTCGGTCGACAGGCGGTCAACAGTTGTCTAATTTTCAGTTGATGCATATGAGTCAGTCAACACTCAGCCAACCATCGACTGACTGCTGATCAAGTGTCGATCGAATGTCAACTAAGTATTGATCGCGATGTTGATCAAATACCTATGGAGATGTTGATTGAGGGTATTACGATTATCAGTTGAGTAAGGCGGGACAAAAGTTTGCTCACCAAGTTTTAAAGTAAAAATCCTATTGTTGTCACGAGTAACTGGCTCTGTATCCATTGACAACTTGTCGGCCTTTGACATCATTCGCAGCAAAGTGTGCGAAATTGTAAGCGATGCGACAGGCGATGCACGGCTGTTGATATTGTTACCAACAGAAATGAGGTAAGTTGCTCGTGACAACACCATAATTTTAAGGCCAAAACTTCGTAACCAAACTTCCCTAGTGCCTTACTCAACTGATAATCATAGTATCAATCAAGGGTAATGATTGACACTCAACTGTGGATGCCTTTAGTACACATGCTCCAAATTTACAATAAGCTTCACTGTTCCACACCTTCATTCAATACCAGCTTGACACCAACAATAAAGGTCTTAAAACAATTCTCTTCACGAGACCATTGCAAAGCCCTAATAATTTTGTCTGTAAATAGCTCCAAAGGAATCGCCTAAGCACAGTGTTATTAGAACCTAAAACTTAAAGCCCTGGCCAAACAAAGCTAACAACATTATGATCCAAAAACAAAACTTGCCATAATGACTCTCTGAAGGAATCACTCAGTAGCGATATTGGACTTGAACGCAACGAAGCCTACTAAACAGCCATGCACACACATGGTCATTCTGTGGATATGGTTCTTTTTCAGTTTTAGAATAATGCTGACCAATGTCGTTTTCGATATGAACATGCTAACAAACAATAAAAACGCCTAAAAGGTAAGATGATCACTCTCACCACTTTCATATGAGCTCTGCCCAGGGATGATGCTAGTCTTAACTGTTCTTTTCATTGAATTCAAACCTCTGACTGCAAAGTTGGCCCTAAATTTCCATTAGTCAAGTATATCTTACATTAACCAGACACAAAATTGTTCATGCACCATTGACAGGCACTCAAAATCAAAGGATGAAGAAAAGGAAATGCAATATGAGAAAGCCATGAAACTATTCAGTACAGCTCACTGAGGTAAAGACTTAGAAATTAATTTACACACCATATGCATACGTATATGGATATGTTTGATAGCTGATTTGCTAACTTTGCAGTTGGTTTGACTAAAAGGTTTTGTAGCCTTGGAAATGATGGTAATTAGCATTGATAAATTGATACTTGAACAACCATGACCTGAATTAACATATTCAAATGTGCTTACATAGCAACATATTAAATCAAAGGAATAGCATTATGGATCATGTACTAACGGCATCCGTGGTCGAGTGTCAACCGATGCCCTTGATCGATATCTCGATCAACACTCTATCAACACCTCAATTGACACCCAATCGATGCTCCATCGACATCTCAGTCGACAGTCAACTAATTTTCGATGTCAGTCAACACTTGGCTGACTGTCAACCAACTCTTGATCAGGTGTTGATCAAGCATCGACCGCGTATTGATCGGGATGTCAATCAAGATGTCGATCAAGGGTATCAATCGAGGGTATCAATCGACACTCGACCACGGGTGCCTTTAGTACACATGATCCAGCATTTTTTGTAGCATGATCCAGCATTTTTTTGTGTGGTATTACTATTCATTGCTTTGTTTGACCTGGCTGGAGTTTTAGTGTCTCTATGGACATTTTCAACAACTGCACTTTTAAGACAATAAACATTAATGCTTTAGAAGGCCTGTGTTTTGGTGCAGCTAACATGTCTGTAAGGAACCAAGGTACCTTTCACCATAGCACATGGTAAATTTTCTTTATTGATCAAACCAGCTACCCTGTTGATGATGTTCTGTCCTTTTTCACATGCTCCACTGCTGTTTGCAATCTTGAGCAGGATTTTGGTTGTTTTCTCAATCCTCTTGTATCTTTCCACCAGAAGTTGTTCCTTTTCAGCCTTTCCCCTCATCAAGAGCTGTTCTCTGACTTTTTGTTTCCTGCGAAATTCTCGGCTGCACTGTTTGTTCCTTTCTCTTCTTTTTCTCTTTTTCTCCTCTTGTTTTTTTATTTCATCACTTAGATCTTCACTTGATGTTGAAGGTTGACCCAATGAAAAAGGAGCTTCTCCTGCTTGAATACACTCCACAGTCATGCCTCGTCCTGTTTCTGCAGCTTGCCCAGTCCATACCGTACCATCCCCTGGCTGCACAAAACTGCAGCTGTTGACAGATCCAGCTACTGAAGGCAAGACTAGAGGCAGCGGCTCGTAAAATGTCCGAAAATGCTGACAATCACTAAACTGCTGGCATTCATCTGTGCCACTTGCTGAGAAGCCCACATTCTGGGAGTTGAATTCATTGCTCCCTGCCTCTTGCCAGTAATTTCCAGCCAAAGCTGAAGTATCACCAGACCCAATCTCATCAAGAAGTTGCAAAAGGTCCTTATTTTTGTTCAAGCGACTTGCTTCGAGTATTTCTTGGATTGAAGCTGAGTGAGGGTCCACCTGATCCACATTAACAGAGCTCACAGCTTCTGATAATTCTTGGTTAACAAACCACTGGTACAGTCCTGGACCTTTTGGAACACTAACGAAAAGAAATGAACAAGATTTAGAAAATGGCCTTTCTGTTTTACGAAGTGAACCTACCATCCTGCTCAACGGCTGTTATTTCAGCTCTAGCGCAGCTGTAGGTGTAAAACCACTTTGCTTACCACTCATCATCGTCTTGCTCTTGTTTGACGTCGAGGTTGATTTGCCATTGCATGGAATTATTATTTGTCATTTCTTCGCCAATTTCGGCTGACGCCTCACCTCGCATCATGCAAACCTTCTGTGGCGAGGGTTTCGTATCGGTTTCCAGCGTGGTCTCGCTTGCTTCAGAATGCATGGTGGAAGACAAAGCTTCCATGTTATCGATAAAGCAACGCAGACTAAGACTAAGTTTAGAAATAGGCTTAGAAAAAAACTCTGGAATATGCGAAAGATAGCTTCATCATGCGGACTTCTCATCAGGCCGGCGGACCGTTGACTGACGTTGACTGACGTTGTTCATTTCAAAACTAGGCTCCGCCTCCCGCCATGACGTCACGGCTGTCGTGGCAGCAGGTGCGTTTGGCGGGAAAATTTCACTTGTTTATCATTTCAGTGTTGTTTACGCCAACACTACCATTGTTCATGGCGAGGAACCACAGTCTGGAAAAAATTCCCTGCGAGGATCAAAGAGTTGAAGACGACTACATTGACGACCTTATTCGCAAATATCTCTGCAGCGAAGACATGAATAGGTAAAGATTTCCGTTTGGTTCCCTTGGCTATTTTAGACCATTTTGGCTATTGTACATTTTGCTTACCTCTCATTCTTGCGTAATTAAGCAGTGTTTTAAAATGTAGCTATAATTTTAAAGCTGGGTAATTTTTTCCCTTCTTTCAAAACAACTGTTCTTTACCGCAATTTTGTTTTATTTTAATTTCACACTGTCAAGTTTATTTTACCTCAGCCTTTACGAAGAAACAAGCGAATCCTCACTAACCTCCCCCGAGGCTGACAAATGGCCCGGAGAAGTTATTTTCCCAGGCTTCAATTACAACCAAGATTTTCTGGTACCAGAACTCTTTTTACTGGGAAATATAGATTGCTTGCCTGAAAAGTATGACGACGTGGAACCCGAAGACGAGCTTCTGTCTATTTTGGAGGAAATAATAACGGAGGATAAAAAGAAAACTGAAGGTAAAGCAAAACCGTCCACGCGAGCAAAGCGCGCGAAGTTTAGGGCTTACATCAAATACTGCGTTTCACCACGCAATCTGTGGGACTATTTTATTTTGACCATAGGAAGGAGGACATAAAGCATGGATTTTTGAAACTCGTTCAGCTCTAATTTTGAGAAGAGTTTGACTTCACATATGACCACATTTCGCCTCCTTGAATATTTCTTCAGCAAGCGGGGTGTACCCTCGGGGGAAGGGGTGGGGGGTTGTGTTTGAGTGGAGGTAGCCAGTGACGAGTACTTTGTGAACCGCCATCCATGCGTTTAACAAGCATGTTTCGAATTGTAAAAATCAATATATCTTTCAGGAAGTTTTGAGTCACCAGTAAAAGAATCAGATGTTGACAACATTCTGAAGTCAGCTAACATTACCAACACCAACTCTGAAACATTAACCAAGGAAACAACATCACACAAAAGGAAAAGACCAGTAAGTAAATAACCAGTGCAATCTCTTTGTTGAACTCTGACAATAATGGTCTCAAAGGTGTAGCCTGAAAAGGTCACGAATCTGAATAGCAGTACAGGAAGATTACATTCCCAGACCAAGATTCAGTTTGGACTTTTTCTGTAATAGTGGTGCAGGGCTGCAAAATTCACTCCAAAAGATACCACTTACTGCTGATGTTGATTAACCTAATGTATTTAACAAAACTGTGACAAAATCAATAGCCTGGTTTTGCATATCCTCAGTGAACCTGACCATCCACATCCATGCAACACCCAAATGTAGATTGTGAAGTTACAGAAAATATCAATACCCACCCCATAGAACGTCACTGGAAATCCCAAGGGGGTGGGGGATATCATATGTCCAAATGTTAAAACGAAAGTATGAAGTTAAACTGGAATATCTTCCCAGAGGGGAGGGAATGAGTGAAATCCAAAAAAATATATTATTTTAGGGAAAAACATATTCCAGAAACGTGCTGTTTAAATCCTGTTTAGCATTCTTATAAACCAACTTCCTACCTCCAGAAGGTACAAGAAACACTTCTCAAATTATGTTACGCATCCTTAAACAAGTGTCCACTAAACAGGCCGATTGTTTAGTCATTACCAAAGCATAATAGAAACCAGATCTATTAAAATCCTTGTAATTTTAGTAAGTTACACCATAGGCATGTAATACATGCAAGAGGTATAGCTTTATAGGTCTTTATCTACATTTACATGCATATTTATTCAACAATGGACAAGAAATCATACTAGTGCTTACATCATAATGACACACCTTTCAATTTGCATATCTTTCAGAAAAGGACATCTACAGATACAGATAAGAAAGGCAAACGACCTTGCAGACAACCAATAATTATGAAAAGGGGAGCTAAAAGGAACAGAGAAGAGTAAAATGCTTCACAACTTGTTAACTGCTCAAAACATTGACATTAGCTGTCAATTGCCACTGAACCCATGGTACCAGTGTACCAACTGAATTATTCCTAAACATTACATTAAAAAAGCTTTGTGCAATGAGATTCATTCCGATCTTTTAGAGTGAAATGTACACTGTCTTGCCAGACATTAAATTATTATTAATGTAAATTTATGCTGATGCATTGTATTACTGCATGTAATCTAACTACGATATTTTTGTTTTTCAAGTCATTCGTAGACTGCATTTTTTAATAAAAATAATGTATTTTTGTAATGTATGGCATGTTTGTACAACTGTTTACATCTTCTACCAACAATTACTAGTAGCCATGAAAAATTTGGAGCTGAGGTGGTTGATCATCTCAGGTTTCTCACAAGTAAAGGAGAGCTCTCAACACATACTGGTGTAGTGACTGAATTATTGTTACTTTTAGCAATGGACACTTCACAAGTTGCATGCTCTTGGGACAGTCAACCAACAAACTACTGATACTCAATCATCTCGTACATCGTCAACCACTACCTTACTTAATTTGGATCAAAAACCATCCGTACTATTTATGTACGTACTGGTCTTCACAAATTGCGCAGTTCGTTACCCTCTCTACACAAGTACTGCAGGTCCAACACTCCATCACTAATATGACAACAAAAACCAGTAACAGGGTTTATTTTTCTTACAACCATACACAACATTATTGAGATTTCTCCTAAATGAGGATAGTGATGCCACTTTCTTATGCATAAATTTAAATGAGAAAAGGTTGTCAACTATCACGCTTATAAATTGAGAGCAAATAATCTAATTGTTAAATAGAAACACGAGTGGAAGTTTGGGAGAATGAGAAATGGTGTGGAAACACAAGTTGATAGGCTAGTACTTCCACAGCTTTTTCTAGTTCTCTTAAAATTTCATGTGTTTCAATTAAACAACAGAGTGTTTCTGTTGAGGAACTATCAGCTGATAGTTGCCCCGCAGAAATTTGATGTTCTTGAAACAAACATTTGCCCAAGAAACAAAGCTATGAGGGCAAACATACTAGTCTTTCCAAGGGGCGACTACCAGACCATTAGTTCTGAGACAAACAATCTATCCCTTTTAGTGTTCACCACTGAATTTTCTTCTGCACACCAGTTCAAAAATCGTATTGAAATGTTTTCAACTTTTTTTAGATGAGAGATGACAGAGACATGAAAGCCAAATATAAAATTTGAAAAAGGAAAACAAAAAAAACCCCTCTAAATGCAGAGCAATCAATTATTTATTTGTGCATGCAGCCTGTTTACAGAAAAATTTTCATGGATGAGTTGGACATGCACTATGGGCTGATAGTGTCTTTCCACAAATGAAAACTACTGCATCACAATCAATTTAAACCAATAAGAATTGGAGAAAATTCGGTGGTGAGCTATAAATCGTGATAGAAACTTGAGGAAAATTTTTGCTATCTGTTTTAGATAGGAGCCCAAAGAAAATAATGAACAGCACGACTATGACAACTTTTCTGTGTTTCTATTGAGTTACAGATATATGGTTTTTAACCAATCAGTGCACAAATTTCTTTATAATTGGCTATTCTAAACTTAATTAAAATTATTTAGTGCACAACAGTACAGCATGTGTAGTAATTTATTTGTATATACCTATATTTGTCTAATATTTATTTCCTTATTTTCTTTTCATAGTACTTGTGAACAGTCCTCAGATTGGACATATTAATAATTATTATGCAAGTTAAGAATGTAGATGTAGACAACTTGAGGGACCACAAGAATGACATTTGAGAAAGTTCCAGATTGCTTTCATTATATATTATCTTTTAACCATAAAATGTATGCATATATTAGTTCAAGATATCATAAATATAAAGTGTGTTTTTAAATATATGTAAGATTATTATGTCAAGAAACAGATACCTTGTCTCTGATAGTCACTCCTCCCTTAAAGATGGAGATGTCGCTCATGCCATATTCAATGTACATTTAGTGCTACACAGATGCATTTAGTATTACACAGAATGACTAGTATCTATCCTCTTACTAACCGAGCACCTGGGCCGTACTGGAGAATGTTGGCCCAAGGCCATGGCAGTACCAACTGTGCACAGAAAAGTGCATACACAGGAGTTTTTCCTCATGAGTTATGAAGTGGGTATGCAGTTAAAGATGTCTGTTTTAACATGCTTTAATTTGTATACACGTCATTATTGAGCATTTTCAAAGGATTGCCCCTGGTAATATCCGTAGTACTGTAATGATATCATGATATATCCCTGGGATATATCCATAGCAGTAGTAAGAAATCCCTTGATATCAAGTAGGATATTTACGTGGATGTCTATAGAACTACCACTGCCATAGCCCCTCTTACCAGCATTGCTTCACATTAAATATACCTCTATACTTCACAATCTTTTAAATTGTTTTACTCTGACTTAAAGACAAAATAAATGTTATTTAGTCCCTATTAGCAAAATCACATTTACAGTCAGACAAAGTGGGTTTTTAAATTGAAACTCTGCATTGTTTCAGTGCAGTGTTCCAATATTCATATTTGCCTGAACAAGTTGCCAGTTCCATTTTTTTCAGTCAGTTTTGGTTTTCATTTTCCTGTGTAAAATTAAATGATACCACTTTGGTTTCCCTATGATTGACTGTTTAATAACAGACTAAAGGAACAGGTAACAGGTTGAGTTTATACAAATTCTAGCACATTACCTGTAGTATCTGGGGACATTAATACTATAAAATCTAAAATTGCACTTCAAAATTGAATCTGCAAAGCCCCAGGTTGCAGAGAAAGTCAACCTGTTACTCATTTCTCTCAAGCTGTTGATAAACTGCTGACTGTAATGCAATTATTTTCTCCTTCTGTAAAACAGAGGCAGGTATTATTTCATTTTACAAGAAAAAAGTAAAAACTGGAACTTGTCAAATAGAACTAATTGATAACTTGTTTGAGCAAATTTGACTTCCAAATTGCTTCAAGGAAAACTGTCAATATTGAAACACTCTGCTGTAGCATTACAAAGTTCCTGTGAAATTTACCTAAATGGAAATATTCCAAACAAATTGGACCCTTCATATCATGATCAATGTGCAGTTCCAAAAAATATCCACACTCCCTCCACAGAAGGGATTGGAATTTCCTGGTGATGGGGGGTTCTGTATGACCAAAAAAAATAAAGAAATGTATGAGCTTAATTAGAATTTCCAGAGGAGGAGGTTTGGACATTTCCTGGAACTACAGAATCTGTAATTTGAATTTCCTCAGAAGGATCTTAAAGAAAGCTTTTCTTGTCCCTTGCACAAGCAAAGAATACCAGTAGTCAGAATCCTTTAGCTGTTTGCAATCCAGTAGCCCCAGCTATTGACCACTTTCAAGTTTCTTTGTATGTTGTGTAGTTTTTTTAAACTATTACCTTATGTTACCAATACAGGCCATGTTACATGTGCATCTACTGATTTATTTGTAAAATAATTATAGTCTCGCTGGATCCTGATGATGAAAAACTATTGGAAGAAGAACCAGTGAATTTGCCTGATAAAAAAAGAA
>Ga0099807_1167732_pt1 | contig 10135 bp, 10 predicted proteins | sample OrbTnscriptome_FD_81149 | JGI IMG/M metagenome (GOLD analysis project Ga0099807, IMG submission 81149) | Coral microbial communities from Puerto Morelos, Mexico - Orbicella T R A metatranscriptome (Eukaryote Community Metatranscriptome) | ecosystem: Host-associated > Invertebrates > Cnidaria >...
TTTTCTGCTTCTGCATAGCATCTCTCTGGGCGATGTTGGCTGATGGTTCTTGAGGTGTAAATTTCGGTTGCGTATACTGACTGACTGGTAACTCTGGTATTGTGGTCTTGAGCTTTCTGTTGTTTAAAGCTTCACATGGGGACACATTGGTGGTAGAGTGAGGTGATAAGTTAATAAAGATGGTGAATTTTTGAGTGAGGTGTTACACGATATTGACGTAAGAATTCGTACAATTCTTGCTTCCAATTTTTGCCTTCTAGGGGGGGGCAATTCTGATGGATTTTTCGAAGGTCTTGTGATTGCTATTTCAGGATCTATATATTTGGATAATTTCTAGGAAACTTTGGTAGAAATACAATTATCAAAAGGGCATGCGACATCAAAGAAAAGCATTTCTTTTCCTGTTTGTTCTTGATGAAAATGTCAGGCTAGTTGGGGGAGATTTCTCTGTCTGTTTGGATAGGCAAATGACAGAGGATGGTGATGTCACCCGTCTCCTCCACTGTCTTTGAACTATGTTCATACTACTTGTCTACTGTATCTAATCCATACTCCTTCCAGATCTCCCAGTGTACATAAGGCTACCACTATGTTACGCTGAGGTATGTATCATTATTTTTATCATTATTATGTTATTATCATTATTCTTATTCTTATTGCTATCATTATCATTATCATTATTACTATTATTATTATTATTGTTATTATTATTATTATTATTATTATTATTATTATTATTATTATTATATAGCAATTGATGGTATTGAAGCTGGTTTCTTCACTGGCGCCGGGCACCAAGAAACACTCTTTGTTTGTTTTTTTCTCTTCCCTACATCTACAGCTCCCATGAAAATGCACTAATTAATGCTTGTAATAGCATGCATAAGAACGTGCATGAATGTTTAAGAATAGCGTGTATAAAAATGTCGTAATTTATGCGCCAGTAGTCAGTTGTTATTTGTAACTTGATGGTTGTCTCTTCGCTTTAAAGAGTTTCTTCTGAGTTTTACAACGTTCTTCTTGTGCTGTTAAAACATAATGGCAGTGTGTGTTTAACTCTGTGTCCATCATCAAACAACGTAAAACGTTTACGATGCCGGGAGACGTTTAGGATGCCTTGCATCCTTGCGATGCAAGGATCGGTGCAACTGCTCAACGTCAAACGTCACAATTGACAGTACTTTACCAGATTTCGCTACCCCAGTCTTTAGACATGGAGACCACAGGAGAAATCGCCGAGAACTGGAAGTTGTGGAAAGAGAAGTACAATAACTATTTTGTCATTTCAAGATTAGACCGGGAAAGCCACGAATATCAGCTCGTTATGTTTAAGCATGCGATCGGCGACAATGGTCTCAAGTTGATCAAAACGTTCAGTTATTCCAAAGGGGAGAATGCAAACGACTGGCATATAGTTATGGGCAGGATGGAAAAGCATTGTATCAGGAAAGTAATCGAGATTTTTAATTTGAAAGATATTGTTTCAATAAAAGGGACAAACTTCCTTCAGAAACGGTTGACAATTTCGTCACTGAGTTGAAGACCTTGGCCCAAATGTCCAATGTTTGCGATTGTTTACGTGACAGTTTCAAACGTGATCGTATCGTACTGGGAATCAAGAACACGCAAACCACTAAAAGCTTCTTATGATGAGCGACCTCACCTTAAACTGATGTATTGATGGGTGTCGCAGCGAAGAAGTTACTTCAATGCAAATGAAGTCGCTCTCCGAGCCCACCGACAGCGTTCGTCAAGTCAAGTCGAAATGAAAAAAATCAGATAGGCCTGCAGATGGAAAGTTAAACGTGCAATCTAAGAAGATAACTTGTAAGTTTTGCGGGTATGAGCATCAACTGGAGAAAAGAAGTGCCCAGCATGGGGCAAGAGGTGCAAAAAGTATAAACAGATGAACCATTGTACCAACAAGAAGCTCTTTCTCAGAAAGAAATGGTGTTTCGTTTCCGGAAAGGTATTCAAAGTCTGAGAAAGGCAGGGGTTTTGATATCTTGTGCATGAGACGTCATGGGGTGAGGGGGATACGTGCTAATGCGCCGCTTTGCACCGCACTGATCTGCTCAGTTGTCAGAGGCTGGGGTTTTTCGGCCAGGTGAGGTTTAGTACTGAACCTATTGTAAAAGAGAAAGGGCCAATTAATTTAAGTTGTCTACGCATGTATTAGTTATTACAGTCAACGTGCTTCGAAAGGTATTTACTTGTGATACTTCACTTTGACTCTGCCCTAAGGGAGGGGAGGGGAGGGGAGGTGCTCCCTTATATCGGCTATATAGATATGTCCATCGTCAGAGGGACATGTTTTTAAAGACATTTTAGTCAGAAGTAGAGTATCGATTTTGGTCATTTTGGTCTGAAACTGGTTATGGTTTTTGCACTCTAGTCTTGAATTAGGTATGTTTTTTAGAAGAAGCTACTTTTTTCATCATTATCGATAAGACCAGCAACTGAAGCCATTCACAATACCTTTAAAATCATTCTGAAGTAGAGAAGTGCGGCAGGTCTGAAACAGGGTATTAATTTAAGGGTCAGGCCATGAATAGGTTAGAAAAATCGCAGACTTTGTTCTTTAATAAGGTAGGTGCTTTGGGAAGCGGGCCGCACAACCCCGCCAAATTTTTCAGAAATTCATAATATTGTGTGTGAGGGTAAATAAAGCTAAGAGGCAAAAGCATTTGACGCATAATTTTTCCATTTCTGTGCCGGGCAGTCCTTGATTCGAATGGATGCGGCACTCTACGTTTCGTTGTCAGTGACGCGGCATATTTTTCTTCTCAAAAAGGACGCCTCATGTGTGACGACACTTGTACAATTATTCCGCCACTTTCGCTTGAATATTACGAAGCTAAAATAAAAATGCTATCGGCGTTTTTATGGAAACCAGCTCTTGAAATACCGCGGTATGTCGAAATAAAAATTTTCATATTTTTAAAAGGGCGCTCTAAGAAGTAAAGCTACTGGAATTGTGGCGGAAAATTCGAGAAATTCAACTAAATCTGTAAAAATGTCGACACCTACAATATGAAAAAAACTCATTAAAAAGCCATATTGTGCATTTTTTGCAAATATACCAACATTAATTAAATTACAATATGATGAATTAGTTACCTTCGGTAATCCACAATATATCGTATCTGTAGTATCGTCGTCCAAACGCACCAAGTGCGTGTTCTTTTCCCATAAACAGCCACAGAAAAGGGGCGGGATTGTTATTCCTGACAAGTTCTCTGATTGACCAAAATTATGTCGCCGTAGTTGCGATCTTAATCACATTTAAATCAAGCACGGAAACAGATACCTTCGTTTCTCTAGAATACATCGTTTCAGTAAGACTTAGGAACATTTAAGTCGCCAATTATTTCTACCTGCATGATATTTTAATTTCCTCTTCTTTCCGTGTCAGGAAATAAAATTTAGTTTCGAGAAGTTATTTTTCCTGAAAATGTTTACCTTGTGAATTACAAGCGTTTACCCTGATAACATTCATACTCACTCTGAAACGGAAAACAGTACCATTTCTTTGTTGAACTAAACAAAACTATCTGCTTCCATCGGCTTAAAATATCGCATTGGTGGACAAATCGCGTGGTGGGGCGGTGTCTCTACTTCGAAAATATATTTCTTTTACACTATCACTATCAAGTCCAGTTCGCAGTTTTCTTGTGTGAGATAATACCGAGAAACGAGAGTTCTGAAACGTTGCAAATGACACATTTTGTTGCGATGCACCGAGTTTTGGTTGAAATTTTGCCCCCGTATTTACATTAACAATTACGAACTTTACTCTGATTGGATATTACAAATCACTGTGTAAATAGTTCACCCCTTAACTGAAAACAATACCGTTTCGTTTCTGAGGAAACGAAACAAAAAATGTTCTAGGAGAACAACAGTTTAAAATATTGAAAGCGAAGAAGAGCTTGAAGAGATCAGTGTCGTGAGGATATATGCTGTGAAAGGAAGGGCTGTTTTTGTGAAGATGGTAGTTAAACAACAACTGGTCCGATTCGAAACTAACTGTGGTGCGAGTGCGAATATCTTATCAATCAAATAAACCGAAGGCGAGGGGCTCGCTCCATGTTCGCAAACATGAGTGATGTGAGATGGTACCAAAGTGAAGCCTTACCTGTGCTTTAAAGGTCGTGAAGCCCAGGAACAATGAAAAGTTTAAGATCAGATTTTTTATCTTAATAAGAGCCTGATACCATGACTTGGTTAAAATGAGACGGTGAAGAAGAAGCTGTTGACTATTCCTAAAAAGATTTCGTCATTGTTGTGGAGGATGTGAACAGTGACCTGATAGATAAGTACCCAGCTGTGTCCAACAAGAGTCTTGGAACACTTTCTGGGAAAGTACATCTCCAAGTTGATCCTGACTCAAAGCTTGTTTTCCACCCAGTATGGAAAATACCTGTGTCCATGTGGGAGAAGTTGTAAGAGGGATATTACATAGGCTGGAAAGTCTCAAGGTTATTACTCCCAATGACCGACCGCCAGATGGGTCAGTCAGATTGTGGTACCTGTTAAGGATTCTGGTGAGCTGGGTGTTTGCATCGATCCCAGACCTCTTTATGTTGCTTTGAAGAGAAAACATTACCAAATTCCAGTTGTCGATGATTTTTTGCCTGACCTGACAGATGCACGTGTGTTCACTAAAGTCGATTGCACTTTGGCATCTGGAGCGTCAGCGCCATCTGGAGCTGGATTATCGATCTAGCATGCTCACAAACCTCGCTACGCCATATGGGTGATATCGTTGGCTTTGTTTACCTTTTGGTCTCAGCGTTTCCAGTGAGATATTTCAAACATCTCCTTCAAGAATTAGGTGGTCTTTCCGGTGTAAAGTGGTTTGCAGATGATGTCCTGATACATGGCACAAGTGAGGCTGATCATGACAGCAGTTTGGAGGGGTTTCTGAGCAGATGTCAGCAGAAAGGCATCAAGCTTAACAGTATGAGGCTAGAGTTAAAAACTTAAGAACTTCCATTCCATGGACATCTGCTTACCACGGAGGGTTTAAAGCCAGATCCCGAGAAAGCGAATGCTGTAGTAAAGATGCCGCGCCACGAGACGACACAATGAAGCTTAATGGAATGGTAAACTACCAAAGTCACTTTCTCCCTCATCTGTCTGATGTCATGAGGCCTCCCCGAGGTCTTACCCACAAAGACACAGTATGGCGCTGGGATGACCCGCAAGAGAAAGCTTGGAATGATGTCAAGAATCTCATATTGTCTGCACCTGTTTTGGCGTATTACAAGTGCACGGAAGTTCTTGAAATCCAGTGTGATTGCATTCAGAGTGGTCTTGGAGCAGCTATAATGCAAAATGGGCACCCCATTGCCTACGAAAGTAGAGCCTTGATAGAAACTGAGTCCTGTTACGTGCAAATTGAGAAGGAGATGTTAGCAATTGTTTTCTCAGTGGAGAAGTTCAATGATTACACGTTCGGTCGAAAGACCATTGTCCATACTGACCACATGCCTTTAGAATCGATCGTCAAGAAGCCGATATACCGTGCCCCTAAGAGATTTCGAGGAATGATGATCCGTTCCAGAAATATGACCTAAAAACTAGTAGTAATCAAAGACTATGAGTGCGTTCGTTTTCTACGCCTGTGATATGACTTAAATAGCTGTCTGTTGCTGAAATCATTATCTTTGTGAACAGCTGACGTTTTACAGAGAGATGTAACATAATAACAAAGTCCACTATTTTTCTGTAGATTACAGTCAAACCTCTATTAAGCAGCCACTCTGGGGGACAAGGCAACTGGCCGCTTAATAGAGGTAAAACAATACAAAATCACCCTTGGGACGGCAAGAAGCTGACCGCGGCTGCTTAATAGAGGTGGCCGTTAATAGAGGTTTTTATTACAGTGTATGGCTGACAATTTTTCCGGGATTTTGGCCGTTGGCTGCCAAATAAAAGTTGGCCGCTTAATAGGGGACCGCTTGATAGAGGTTCGACTGAATTTTGATTTCGTTGCGTTACTTTTGACACGTTGCGTGACGGCTCCAGTTTCGATAAGTCACAAGTTAAAAAAATCATGCTAAAATCTCATTTTTACACTTGTGTTACATCTAGTATTCTAAGCTGGAAGCACAAATATCAGCTAGCATTTGCACTCGCGTGCCGGTTTATCCGTGGTTTATCGTAAATAAACTCTGTGCAACTGGCAACTGATTCGAATATTTCCGCTGATGAATAGAAATAGTCAGCATTTACATTGCTGTTCCTTAGTTCTGGTTTTTTCTTATAGATCATAGCTTCAGAGTACTCTTCCATCGATTCAATTTTGAGCTTCACTGGATACGGAATATTTGTGGCCACTGGAACTATTTAATTTAAGTCGCCAAATTTGTTTAATGTAATCAAAATATAGCCAATGAAATATAGCTGTTCCCACGGTTAACATCCCAAAGCCAAGAGTTGTGTGCCAAAAGGCTGTCATGTCGCATCCTGACAAAAGAGGCCACTCACGGTTCAGAATCAGAACAACAAAAAAGCGATCGCGAACAATCTAAAATGTAAATCATCTTGTATACACGTGCTTTGCGATGATGTAATTTGTTTTCGCCCGGCCAAAAAAAATAGAACTTAGTCTTCATTGGGACTGCATTCCCTTTTCTGTCAGATGCAATCAGAGTGAAAAACCAGTTCAAAGAAAACTCCAAAACGTCGAAAACAACGAAAGAGGCCACAAAAGAGAACAAGAATGACGTTAGCAGATGGCCACGAAATGTACAGCGCATGATTTCGCCATGATGTCATTTATTTTCGCCCTTGCTGCGGGGCGGCCAAATCGGTGTCGCAAGATCGTACCAAAGTGTACCGTCCCATGAAACTTGGCGGAAGTCTGCATTAGGACCGCGTTCTAAGAACGCAATCAGGCCTAGAAATCCGGTGGACACACTATCCAGAGCTTATCTTCCCTCGCGTGTACAAGTTGAGTCAGAATTTTGAACTATCAATGTCATGAACTATCTACCGATATCTCAACCGAGGCTTTTGCAGATTCAGCATGAGACAGAGAAGGCAGTTATTCAGCAGGGCTGGCCTGATGAAAAGAGTGCCCTGCCTCCTGTTGTCTGTCCGTATTTCAACATGAGAGACAAATTTTCCGCTCAGGATGGGATTATTTTCAAAGGAGAGAGAGTAGTAGTCCCAAAAGCTGACAGAGGTGAACTTCTCAGGAGAATTCACAACAACTCACACCTGGGAGTTAATGGTTGTCTTAATAGAGTGCGCGAGTGTCTTTATTGACCTGGCATGACCGGGGACATCAAGAATCACATATCTACTTGTGAAGCCTGACTGTAGAGACTACGAGCAAAGCCAGTTCAAGGAAACACTCAAGAGTCACCAAACGCCTAGAGGCCCCGTTAGTACGTTGCAGCTGACCTTTTCGGGTTAGAGGGAAAGAGCTACTTGGTAACATCTGATTATTTCAGTGACTTCTTTGAACTTGACCACCTCAGAAGTACAACGTCAGTGTCCGTAATCAGGAAGCTCAAATTGCATTTTCCGAGGCAAGGCATACAGGAACAGCTACAAGTTGACAAAGGACCGCAGTTTTCTTCTAGTAATTTTCTGAAATTGTCACGAGTGGGACTTTGATAACCGGATTTGATCAAGATCTTGCAAAGATCCTTGGTAAGATCCTAACAGGATCTTTGCTAGGATCCCTCAAGATCCTTGAGGATTCTATGAGGATCTTTGAAAGATCTTTAAGGAATCTTTTGAAGGATCTTGCAAAGATCTTTGCTAAGATCCTTCAAGATCTTTAAGGATGTGACCAAGATCTTGCAAAGATCTTTGGTAATATTCTAACAGGATCTTTGCTAGGATCCTTCAAAATCCTTGAGGATTCAATGAGGATCTTTTGAAGGATCTTACAAAGATCTTTGCCAAGATCCTTCGAGATCTTCAAGGACCCACAATACACTGCCTACCGTACTTCAAATTAGCCCAGCTCAGCGCCTTCTTGACAGAAGAACAAGACGTCCTTTACTCACGTCTGCTGGTTTCCTTGAACCATCTGTAGCTGATGAAGATACAACCCGCACGAAGCTTCACTTGCGCCCGCAACAGCAAGCTCGTTTTTACAACAGAAGCGCCAATGACGTATACACCATGAAGAATGGCGATGCTGTAAAAGTTTAGCCATTGAAGGTTGGAAAGAATGATTGACAGTAAAGAGTTGTCAAGAATCGTTTGAGTAAAAGATGCTGCAACGTGGAGCTTCTTCAAGGCGTTCTTTGGAGGAGCAGAATTCGTCTTAGGAAGACCAACCAACCCACTCTACGGCCGATGACACTCAACGAGAGCAGTGTAACGTGCCACAGTCATAAGAGCCCGTGGAGACTGTAACTGAAATCTATAAGGTGCCGTCTCAATCTGTGGCTGAAGTACCGGCTGAAGTATCTCTCCCTACTACACCTGTCAAAGCGCCTGAGCCAAGAAGGTCTCAGTGCATCCGCAGAGTCCCAAAACATCTTGAGGACTATGTTTTAGCCTAAATGCTTGAGCCCTGAATTGTTGCAGCTCAAGGACTGTTTTTCTTATAAAAGAGAGGGTGTGATAATGTGTTACAACGCGAACTGTTATAGTTTAAGGACTTTTTTTGTTAGAAAAGGGAGGGTGTGATAATGTACTAATTTGTGCTTGTAATGACATAGGGATTTGCATGAATGGTTAAGAATAGCGTGTATAAGAATGTCGTAATTTATGCGTCAGTAGTCAGTTGTTAGATGCAACTCGACGCTTAAGATCTCTTCGCTTTAAAGGATTTTTTCAGAGTTTTACAGCGTTCTTCTTGTGCTGTTAAAACAGGAACTTCCTTAGAATTCTTGCCGACCCCAACAATGCACATCTCTGGATCAGTTCAACAGGAATGCTCCCCCCTCCCCTCAATAGTTCTCAGGTTGTCTTTCAGTCTCAGTGGTATTGGTGTCAATGCTCCCACTACCACTGGAATAGCCTTTGACCTCCGATCCCAAATTTTTGCAACTTCTCTCACAAGATCTTGGTACTTTTTAACTTTTTTGTCTTCCGTCCCTCTCACCCTACCATCATTTGAAAGTGCCACATCTAAAATTTGATAGCTCTTGTCTCTCTGGTCGATGATCACCAAACCTGGACTCCTAGACCCTATGTTATTAAAGTTTCCAGTCATCATTTCAAGCACACTCTCCGGGACATGGTCATACCACCTCTCATTTCGCTCGAACCCAGATTTTCCTGACAAGTCCCAATGGATCACTCTAGCCGTATTGTCATGTCTAATTTTGTCTTCTTTTTTCACCAGTTTTGAGCGGGAAGTTACAATATGGCTGATGGTTTCATTACTCTGCTTGCAAATTCTACATTTGAGATCTTTCTGAGACTTGTCAACCATCGTTTTAATATAATTTGTTTGTATTGCTTGATCTTGCAACAATGATGAGAGCTTCTATTTATCAATTATTATTATTATTATTATTTTTACTGTAACTATTATTATTATTATCATCATCGTCATTATATTTTTATCACAATTCACTGTTAAAAATACGGGCAAACGTAAACGACGTTTTGAGCATTCTTCGTTCATTCTTAAGTTCAATGATGAGGGTAGAAATTAACATATAGGAATATATATACAGGAAGAGAGACAATGAGGTAATGTCCTGGTTTCCTATGATGTTGCTTCATTATTCACCAATGTGCCTTTGGAAGAAACCATACACTTACTTGCTGACAAAGCTTTTTTGAATGATTGGTTCAACGAAACGCACCTTCCTAATCTCAGCAAGTAAGACCTTGTCGATCTTCTGAGAGGGGCAACAAAGGATCAGCTTTTCCTGTTCAATGGCCAACTATACGAACAGAGCGATGGCGTTACCATGGGCTCCCCGCTCGGTTTCCTGCTGGCTAATGTCTTCATGTGCGGCGAAGCCAAGATGCCCACATATAACAGGAGAAATGTGGACGATACGTTAACCATTAACCATTCCTTTAGACTCTTAATCAGCTGTCATTCGTCGGTTAAGTTTCCCATGGAGATGGAAAACAATAGTATGCTTCCCTTTCTCGGGGTAAATGTAGCGTCATATGATGAGCTTTTCGACCAATCAGAATG
>Ga0099807_1235735_pt1 | contig 10112 bp, 5 predicted proteins | sample OrbTnscriptome_FD_81149 | JGI IMG/M metagenome (GOLD analysis project Ga0099807, IMG submission 81149) | Coral microbial communities from Puerto Morelos, Mexico - Orbicella T R A metatranscriptome (Eukaryote Community Metatranscriptome) | ecosystem: Host-associated > Invertebrates > Cnidaria >...
TAGGAGAACCCAAGATATTCCGCCAGACAGTACAAGTTCAGTGATGGAAACACAGACGAGACTGGTTGCGGTAGCCACTTTAGTGATTCTTCAGATGCTTTGTGTCCTTAGTGGAATCCAGGTGAGTGGAAAACATTAGTGGTTTTTCTAGCTCTGTCGATTTCATGATGTTTCCGGACCAGAGAAGTTTACAAAGAAAACCCCTTTTGCACGGTTATAAATGGGCAACTGACAGATTGATATTGAACGTTGAAAATAGTTTTTATCTGTACTGACACGGGTCACTATGTCTTTCTGTAGCGTTTTCCTTTCCCCGCTGCGCGTTCTGACGTGCTGTGTTGTGTTTGAAAACGCACGAGTTTATGTAATATCCCTGCGATGCTTTCAGGGACAATAAACAAACACGTTTACCTTCAGTTGTGATTACAAAGCCCCACTGCCGTATGCTTTGATTTTCTCGTACAGTACAGGTAATGACACTGTGAATGCCTCATTTGTCAGACATATTTAATGTAATGTTATCGACTGAACCCTTGCCGCTTCACAAGGCATAGTTTCGCGTGTCGCGCCACTGGAGATTTGTAACTGGGATGTTCCCTGGGGTGGAGACATTTTGCGTCCAACAATGATTTCAAACACGCGAGTAGAAATATTTAAAGATTTCTTAGTGGGAAGTGATGTAATTTTAATGAAGTGGAAAACCATAGTCTGGGGAGGTTTCTAGTCTGTGACAAAATCTCCTCGCGGTTCTGCGCAGTATGAGGAGGTCACAAGGGCAGCTGTAGTCTAACAGCTCTCACTCGATATAACACGTCAAATTCGAGTTCCCAGCGGAACGAGAACGCATGGTCACCATTATCGAAACAAAAACAACATCATCAGGCTGAGCATTGTACTTAGAACCCTTGACGCAATATCGTGTCGCTAAAAAACGCCAAGAATAGGAGATAAAGCTATTTTGCCAATAATACCTTTTCGAAATAGCACTAGGCTGGTTGATCGTATTAACAGAAAACCAAAGTCTTGGCTTCGCTTTGGATGTCCCCTTAAACCTTTTAACACTCAACCGCAAACAATCTCTAGATGTATCGCGCAAAACAGCCCACGTCACACAAACACTTCTCTAAAGGCTCTTGATAATTTGTTTCAGAGAAAACGACGTTCTCACTGCCGCTTTTCAATGGCCCCTCAAGACAATCTTGCGCGCACTGAATCAGCAACATCAGCCATACGTGTCTTCACGGCCGGGAGATTTACACACAGAGCAATGTTACCGGCGGGCTGGCTGTTAGAGAACATGAATACTTTAGTCGGTCTGAGCTATTATTTTATTCCTTTAAATCTAGTTTGATGGAAAACAGCAGATAGCCGATGGTATCTGAGGAATTTTCCTGATTGAGGCCTTGTTTATTTGCCTACGCAATTCCAGAAGTGAGAGTAATGTTTGAACAATTATTCCGCAATTTTCGAATCCAGGGGGCCTTCCGCAGTTTGTTATCCCATTTAAAAACGTCATAACCGTTCAATAATCAACCAGAACTCGTCAAAACCCGTGAGAACTAACAAAAACGTGGTGTGCGATGTCATCTCTGAGTTATTAAAAATCGTTACCGCAAATTAAGACGTGACCAGTTGAGCGATTCCTTGGTCAGACGACTTTTCGTTAAATTCCGATAAAAAAAGGGAGACAAATAATTGTTTTCTTTAATAAGCTGATCGCCCACAAACAAGAAGAAAAGTGTTTACGGAGGTGTATATTGACTTAGGTTTTTATGCGCCTTTGCTAGGTGTTGGTACACGGTCAGGGTCATTCGACGGCGTCTTCGGCTGAAGATGCGAAATGTGTTAAAACACCAATGAAAGGTGCAGCCTCGCGAGTAATTTATTTACCACACTTTGCAAAGATCTCTTAATCACATGATAAATATTTAGTCCATCTTTGTTTGTCTCGAGGTTTTTCTGTTGTGCTTTTTTTCAAGGAACGTTTCGTTTGATACATATTTTCACGCGTTGCGATTTACAACGCACAGGGCTTGCAACAGATGGATTTGTAAGTAGCGGATTAGACTAAAATAACATTTTGTCCGCCCTTTCTATATCACTCAGCGAGAAAAGACCTTCAGGTCACTGCAACATACGTACACACAAAGGGAAATGATTTTTTTGTCTTATATGGTGGTTGCGGTTTAATTGTTGAACTGAACTAACGGATGGAATTCCCTAATTGTAGCAGAATTAATTTTAGTACTGCACCAGCTGTCTTGATTGTAGGGCCATAGTGCGATTTGTCTGTCAGGAAATTACGTCATGTAGTTAAAAATATGCTTAATAGCTGGCTTACGATTGTGTGATAAATATTGATGGGTGGTATAAGTGTAAAACTATGCAATGAGATATTGAGTTCAACCTCGTTGTGTCCTTTGGTAGATCTTACTGAAACAACAAGTTATTAAATTAAGTTTATTGGGGACTTAACTGATAACCAGATTGATCACAAGGTTTAGGTTTTCCAATTTTCTAATTTCAGATAATTATGAGTATTGGCTACTAAAAAAAAAAATATTTCTTATGAACCGTAATTAAAATTCTCAGCCTGATTTTAATGATGCCACGAACGGACAAACAGAAAATGACGAATGCAAACGATGCACGAGAAATTGTTTCGTAGAATTAAGCGTGAAATCATTAAGCCTTATATAGCGTCATCAGGATAACCGTTTTGGAGAACACTATATAGTAATTGAGTAAGGTCCCGTTACATATTCTTGATACAGGTCGAGCTGTTTACAAAAACAAAAAATGAGTGCAAGATTGAATAATTTAAGCCTTTGAGAGTATAAAATAAATATTTTACCAGGGCGAGGGCTTATGGCGGGAAAACTGTTGTGGGAAAGAAAGAAAACATTCCGTTGAATTTGCTCTACTAAGAAGTGATAAACAGATGCTATCTATTACAAATGAATGAATAAAGAGCTTAAGGGATATGGGAGACGGCCATCTAATCAGCTAATCAATGTAATTTCTCGATGTATTTGCTAGATTCTCCATAGTGGATTTTTAAAGAATATGTAGAAACCTGTTGGGAGAATTAAATTCGCGCCTCTGCATAGTACAGTGCGGCAAACTTTTATGAGATTTAATTTCCTTGTGGGACTTTCCACAAGCCTTTTACGAGCAGTTTGAAATCTAATTGAGTTTGATTATGCTCTATTTCGTGTTTCTATTAGCCCTGTGGCTCGTCGATAAAGTAGACGTACATTTTTGTTTATCTGATTAATTATCTCCCTTACTACTCACTTGGGTTACGCACCTCGACTTAATTTCTTTGTAAGGAATTTCTTAGATGGTTAAACCGGTACGGTCACGCAAGCAATCTTAGAAATATAATTTACTCTCACTTAATCGCCATTAACCATATAATCCCTGCCCAAGTTGACTGTTGTTTTCTTTTGCATATTTGCAAAGCAAATCGGCCACATTTCCAAGCAGCTTTACAATGTTTTTCCCAAGCCAGTTTGCAGACTGAAATAAGCCACAAAAAAAATTCCTGGAACATTTTTGTGGGAAGTAAGCATGCAACTCACAAAAATCAGAGAATTTTTTTGCATTCATTGATTGTAAGAACCATTTTTCTTCCAAACATACAATATATTAGAAATGTGCAATAAAGACTTATGCGTGGTAGTTATATTTTCTCATTAATGTTAATTGACTTTATTGAAAATATGTTGTTTAGGAAATCTAAAAATAATATTGGACGGAATTCAGAGAAAATGGCTTTACCTTAGCCGAGCAGTTTAAGTCAGTGAACGAATGGAATGTTTCATTTGATCGTTATGTTGAAGTTTGTTTCTAAACAAGACAACAATGAACTCGCGCCACAAGAATTAAAAACTGTTTTGATTGCCATATGAGTCAATTAAGAGATTTTTGTTTCTGTGTTTAGACTTGTTTAAGACTCTGGAACATGCTTAAGCTGTGCTTTAATTCTCTGACCGACACAAAGTACTATTTTTATATAGTTGTAAAACTAATTTTAGCTCAGTTTTGAGCCGGCAACGCCACACTGGTGAAGTTCTGAGAGCACACTCTGATTTAACATGAGCAAGATTCTCGATTTTCATTATGCCAAGACAACTTGTATTATGGCAAAGGAACAAATTCTGAATTGGGAAATGTTTATCTTTCAGAGGGTACACTTTCAATTTTTAGCACCTTAACCCTCTGAAATGACTATTATCGATGACTGGTAACACTCGATCGCAAGAACTTACAAACACTTAAGTTCCAGAATATTCATTAATGCATGAGTTGTTTACACTGTCATCTCTAGCTTAGTAAATGCCATAGATTTCAAATGTGACAGTTAGTAAAATTTTAAATGGATAACTTCGGCTGGGCTCCTTCGAGGAGAATAATCCAAACAAATTGAACAGCACGAGTTTCTCATGTGTCGAGGTTTTCAGGCACGATCGAAAACATTGATAGAACGAATACACATTTCTTTTACAGACATTAAATATTATCAGTGCGCATTTTAATAATTGGGTAAAAGTTGTCTTTCCTGCCTGTCTAAGCGAAGGATTTATTAATTAAAATTAAAAGGAAATTTTCTCTGTCTACCGTCTCTGTTCTGTGGTAGGGAAGGTTTCCTTTCTTAATCTTGTTTTCATCGACACCACAAGACGATACCACAAGACGATACCACAAGACGATAGAACGAGGGTATACTGAGACTGTCTAGGCTTCAAATAAGAGCCGGCAAAGTCATTGTTCCTGAGTATTTTCTTCCACTTCCAACGCAAACTGTCTTGGAAATCATGGGTTCGCCCTCGTGTTATCCTGTGTCTGAATATAAGGGAGGGAGGGTATGATCGTAGGTTACCCTAGTGTGTGAAAGATTGAGTAAAAGCTATTGAGCAGTACTTTCATGTGGTTCTGTTTAATATGCTGTACAAGGTGGTTCTAACTTTGAAGTCTGTGGGTGAAACCCTAGTGTGTGACCATTCAAATGAAAGCTATTGAGCAGTACTTTCATGTGGTACTGTTTTTTATGCTGTACAAAGTGGTTCTAACTTTTAAGTCTGTGGATGAAACACTAGATAGATAACCTTTATTTTAAAACAATGAGTATTAAAGCTACATGAGCTTGTGGGGTCGTTTGCAATTAACTAATCGCTAAGTAATTAAAAACTAAAAACTAGGGGTATTTAAAGAAAAAACGTTTGAACTTAAGTCAGCGATATATACAATAAGAGATTGTTAGCATAAGCACTAGTGTGCGGCCATTCAAATGAAAGCTATTGAGCAGTACTTTCATGTGGTACTGTTTCTTACGCTGTACAAGGTGGTTCTAACTTTTAAGTCTGTGGATGAAACACTAGTGTGTGCCAATTCAAATGAAAGCTATTGAGCAGTACTTTTATGTGGTACCGTGTATTATGCTGTACAAGGTGGTTCTTACTCTTAATTCTGTGGATGGAGCCCTAGTGTGTGACCATTCAAAAGAAAGCTATTGAGCAGTACTTTCATGTGGTACTGTTTATTATGCTGTACAATGTGGTTCCAACTTCCAAGTCTGTGATGAGGCCCTAGTGTGTGACCTTTCAAATGGAAGCCAATATGCAGTACTTTCATGTCGTACTGTTTTCTTTTCACCTTATAGCTTAGTCTCTGCTTGTGACACGTTTTTGTTTAAGTTCAAGCCAATAACCGGTGTCGCATTTTTTGTTACCTGATTGTTATCGAGGTTCAACTACAATCTTTGTTTAAATGATTTTTCAGCTGTTAGAAATCAAAGGAGTGTATTACAATTTGTGATCTTTGCACGATAGCATCTATAGTTTATCGTTTTAACGTCCTTGCACATTGCATTCGGAGGTTTATTAATGAACGAAGGGAGGAAATAGGGCTCTATTCTTGATATCCTGATTAGACAAGTGATATGATTGTTTTAATTTCCTTCCGGTCGTGCTTCTTTAAGTTTTCATGTCTACTTCAGCTCTAAAAACAACGGAAATTTAACTCTTAAACGACCCTAGGCGATTAACAGCTGATTGAACATGTCAGCTGCCGGAGAACATCTCATTTCAGTCCTCTTCTGTGAGACGAAACTTGACGCTGAGGAAACATTTGGCATCGTCGACTATCTTGTTCAGTTTTCTGGTTTCATAACAAATTAGCATTTTGAATTTTTCGCTTCAGAATTATAATTTTCTTCCTTAGTTATCTAAAACAAACTGATTGTAGAGCTAGCCGACACTATAGCATGGCATCGCCCACAAAGGTTTAATTTTTCATTTCATTAGCATTTGGAATTTTTCGCTTCAGAATTATAATTTTCTTCCTTTGTTATCTAAAACAAACTGATTGTAAAGCTGGCCGACACTAAAACATGGCAACGCCCACAGGATTTTAATTTTCATTTCGTTAGCATTTTGAATTTTCGCTTAAGAATTAGTATTTTCTTCTTGAATTAGCTAACACAAACTGATGGTGAAGCTAGCTGGCACTACAGAAACGCCCACAGAGTTTTAATTTTTAATTAAGAACCATTGATTTCTTTCACTGCAAAGCTCTGACCCCGTCTGCTAGTTGCAATGTGCCCGTTTTCCTTGCAATAGGTTTGGTTCGGTTACAAATTCAAGTGCTAGCACGCGTGCCCTTTAAAAATACAAGAGATCCAACAACAAACAAAACGAGCGTGCCAAGAGGATCAATTATGCGTTGTGTGGTCAATACAAATCAAACGTTTCAGAAAAAAAAAAAGTTTAAGTGAAATTTTTAACTGCCTTGTCCACCTAACACTACGCCGGAGAAATTTGAAAACGGACGAGGTTTCACTCTAAAAACGCATCAAATGTTTTCCGTTTAATTTGAAAACGTAACAATCACCGGTCACTTCGGATTTATGTCCGATAAATCATATGGTTACCGTGATGCCATCGTTTTCGAAAAGCTCCGTCCACACGAACACGAAAAGCTGGCGTTTTCAAATTCCTCCGGTTTGGAGAGTTTTTAGTCCTAGGCCATAGAAATGAAGCTGCGTTTTCAAAATTTCTCCTGCGTAGTGTGGACGCTGCGTTAATGCCGACAAATTGCGTTGAACGGAAGTTGCCTCACAGGAGTACTAAGGGCGTGATCGTGAAGGAAAGTCAATTCCTTGTCTACTCGATGGGCTTCTTGTTAGCAGCGATTAATGACCTATAAGGGTGCTGTTTTCTGCTATTAAAAAGCCATCACAAGCATTAAAGCAATACCATTTGTTAATGCATTTATAACTCCTTTAAATACCAAGCGCTTTATACAAGTTTTTAATTTCGTCACGAATTACCAATACGTTAAGCAAGCGAGAAAACCAGAAAATCATAAAGGAATGTTTATATCAGCTTCGAGAATTGATATGTTGAGTTTGAACTGCAAACGATTTGAATCACTGAGTTAAATACAAAAAAACACCTTTGTTTTTTCTATGCTTAAAGATCAATCACTCACGATCAACGGTCTTAGAATAACTTCTTCACTTACTGTTAGGCACTGGAAACTTATTGTTTACAAATTGAAATACTTAATTTGTTCCTATGAAGTTTCTGAGTAATATACCAGGGCAGATATCAACGTATTATCATAGCGATATCAGGTGGACCACAATTTGATATTTGCTTTCGCAGGTCGTGCCGTAATTTAAACTCTTTTTGTTCGTTAAATCGCCCTAATATCAGAGGTTTAGTTTCACGTTATCAAAATTTATCGCAGTCTTGAAACATGAATAAGAAGATCACACTCTACTATCCTCTAGTTTTTTGAGACTCAGTGAAAAGGGATAAATTCTGATGGTTGCTTAAGATGGTTTGTAACGGAATTACGTAAAAAGGAAAGGCATTGGCGTGCGTGTGTGTGATATGTATACCAAGGACAAAGGTTAGCTGATAAAATTAATAATGTTTCATTAAAAGCTGAGAGTACAATGACATATGTGTTTTATATCTGGCTCAAAGACAACGAGAGGATTGCCAAATTAAGGCCAGTGACCGCTAGGTTCTGTTTCATTATTCGAGAAGAACTTTAGCTTTTATCCATTCCAAGTTCACAGGCAAACAATGTCCCCTTTGTGAGATATTAAAAAGAACAGACAGACACGCGCAAAGATTGTGCTGCTCAATAGCTTTCATTGGAATAGTAAGAGCCGACATCACCACATTTTTTTTTAAAAAAGAAGAATAATTGGGTGTGTTTTTGTGCGGGTGTGAAAGGGTGATTTAACACATGGCGTATTCACAGCACAGGTGCCAAATTATCTGTCATCACTCTCATTATTTCTCGCAATTTCAGTGTCACTAGTTCATAAAAACTTCCGATTGAGCTAATCACCTTTCTCCTTGTGTAATTTTTGTCATGTGGGCATTTTGTTTATGTCTAGTACACGTCACTTTAACGGCATGTTCCCAGCTAAGTCACGAAGCCCTTATTTGCTCGTTCGTTCGTTCTATTCACTTTTTTATTCCTACAGTGTGTAAACGAAGTTTCTTTCTAATCACCATTGATGAAAAAATCTAGAAAAGAGGCTCGCATCGCGTTTTCTGTTTAGCTGGCAAAGCGTTGCCGAATTTTTTGTCTGGAATGCGGTGCTCTTGATCCATTCAAGACCTTTTCTTTCAACTACATACTTCTTCTAACGAGATTTAGTCCATCGTTTTGTCGACTCAGAGATTAATCGTCTGTCCACTTGCTAGCACTTAAAACCTTTTCATCCATCGTCCGGCTTTGGAGCTCGGTGACCCTTGAAATCTCAAACTGATTTTGTTGTGTTTCGAATTTCCGCTTCTAGAGAAACTGTCACTCTTCACAAGCGTATCGTGTAGTGACCTTTCGAGCCCTTCTCCTCTCAACTGTCGGCGCCATCTTGATTCGGGGCAAGCCTAGCGCAAATTGAATTTGAAAGACTTTCTAATAAATTATAAATGTCCTTTTGGAAAAATTCCTAAGGTCGAAAGACAACGACGCTATATAAAACCCGGGCGTTACTGAAATTTGATAGATACTACTCGTTTTATACAGTGATTCATAGTTCGGTTAAATTTAGTTTCTTAGTCGGAGGTTTCAGCAGTACTGGATCCTTTCCGATTTTGGACTAAATTGAGACTGTTCTGGAGTAAATTAACAAACTGTGTTGTGCTGACATAAATTTAATAGCGTCGGTCTACAGATCTGTTTTCTCTAAACGCCATGTGTGGTTGACGTATTTTTTTTTTTTTGATCCTGCTTAGCCATTCCCTCCGCCCCGACATTGAAATCGAGACTGCCAAAGTCCATCTTGAGTTAGCTTCGTTCAGTGATAGATTTATTGGTTTAACGTGTACCCTGATTGGCTAAAACTATGTTAATTAGACTATAAAACAAGGCAAATCTGGGTAGACCAAGTTTTATTTCTCAATTGCATGTTTAATTTAGTAAACACGCTGGTCATTTGAGAACACTTGGAAAAATTTCTGGTGTTCTCGTACGTTCCTGACGTTTTGTGACAGTGAATGCATGGCGTTGGTTTCTATATAGAGAGAGCATGCTGAATAAGTTAGGCTCTCTCACAAGACAGGTTGTTGACGACGGAAGAAACAGTTTTCATTGTTTTCAGTTAAACCGCGGAAAAAGAGTCAGAAAGCTGCTTGTGCATACACTATATGAAATGTTATTGACATGAGCTGTAAGCAATTCAGCAATTCAATTTTTTTTTTTTTAATTGGATCTCTGGATTGCTGATCTCGCCCTGTTTCGTTAGTAGTTGTAGTCACGGCTGGGTAACTAAACTGAGAGCAATACAGCATATGATCTTACAATGGACTGTTTTCATTGCTTCGCGAATAACATATTTAGAGATGTTAATCAGTCCTGGTAGCCCGTGGGAGGTATGATCGAGGGGTAAGGGTTCAGGCCGTGCCCGAAGTCGCTATATTGTGTTGTTGGGCAAGACACTTCACTCTCTCAGCTCCTCTTTCAGTACCCACAAAGCTATCAACGGGACCGATAGAACTGGCGGGGAAATCTGGCGAAACTGCCCGTCAGGGGAATATAATAATCCTACGATAAACTAGCATGACATCCAGGGGTGGGGGAGG
>Ga0099807_1140004_pt1 | contig 10110 bp, 10 predicted proteins | sample OrbTnscriptome_FD_81149 | JGI IMG/M metagenome (GOLD analysis project Ga0099807, IMG submission 81149) | Coral microbial communities from Puerto Morelos, Mexico - Orbicella T R A metatranscriptome (Eukaryote Community Metatranscriptome) | ecosystem: Host-associated > Invertebrates > Cnidaria >...
CAGCCCAAAACATGCAGTGGTCAAATATCGATAAATCTAAAGACCTGAAGATGATCATCAAAATGTCATTTGTAATTGGCAGACGCTGGGCTTAGTGGGAACCTTGGATCCGTTTGATTCCTCAAATGACCTGCTTTAAAAGGAGACAGTTGACCAGAAGGGTTTGAGAAGCCCTCATGCAATGATATTTAATGAACGAACCGCTAAGAGATAAACTTTGATAGAAGAGTGCTGAACTGATCCGGCCAGGAAAGTGGCAAACAGGCACAATGTCCACTCGTCAGTCGGGCACGGAGAGCCACTGGGATGCAGCTTGCCCAACTGAGTACAAAAGTTGATGAATTTCCTCTGGCCTGAAGCGTAAGATCTCCGAGTAGAGTCAGCCAAACCTTGGACCAAAAAGAACTGGCACTGTTGCTGTAATGAGGGCCAATCAATTCGTCCAGTAGTTGAGGTGGAATGGGCACTGGAAGCCACTGAACCGTGGGTGCTAACCTCCAGAACTCCTGCAGTGAAAGCGGAACAAAGCGTCAGCAATGCAATTGTGAACCCCGGGAACATGTTGAGAGGAAAAGGAGAAATTGAAACGTGCCACCGAGGCAAAAAGAGGGTGAAGCAAGCACATTAAGACTGGAATCTTGGATGTTCTAGAGTTGAGGATATAAACCACTGCCTTGTTGTTGGAACGGAAAAGAACATGATGCCTGGCGAAATGAGGACCCCACACGTGAGCAGCAATGACGACCAGGAGCAACTCTTTAGAGGCTATAGAGTGAGAGGCTTGAGAAGAAATCCATAAGCTGCTGAACCATTCCCCGTTGAAGTATGCACCAAAGCCAAGGGAACCTGAAGCATCAGATGTGACTTACAAGTCAGGGGAAGCAGACATGCCGGGGAACAAGCAAAAATAGACACTGTGCCAAGAGGACAAGAACTGAAGCCACCACTGCAAAATTTGGAATTTAGGCAGATCGGATGGTCCCGTTTGTGAAAAGACTGGAGCAGATCAATCATGCGATGCAGAAAGGTCCGACCTGGCCAAACAACCCTAGCGGCATGATGCAAATGACCAATGAGGGACTGCAGTTAGCACCTGTTACACCAGCGTTGATCCCACCACGACTGAACCAGCTCCTGTAAGGCACAAAGCTTGTCCATGGGAAGGCAAGCCACCTGAGCCATTCAGTCTAACTCGATGCTCAAAACCGCTAAACTAGTGGAAATACCAATGCATTTATCCAGATGGAGAGGAAGCCCTAAGGATCTGCAGACAGCTATGGAAGGGGCCAAATTCTCAGCACATTGATTAGTGTCTGGCGGACCCGCCATAATAAAGTCATCTAAGTAATGTAAGAGGTCAGAAACATTGTGTGCATTAAGGAGAATCCACTCCACCATGTCTGCCACGGAATTGAAAATATAAGGAGCCGAGTGGAGGTTGAATGGTAAGGTTAAATCAACCTAAGTTAGTGCTTACGCCATTTCAAACCCAGGAGATATCGATCTGACGGGTGGACAGCTTTGTTGCAGTATGCCGCCTCTACATCAAATTTAGCAATCAAGGCGCCTGAGCCATAGTTCGAGATCATATGGATGATCTGATCAACAGTGAAGTATTGTAGGGTATACTCATCTGGGTCAATTCCATCATTAACACTCAGACCGCTGGAAGAGGACAGATCCACTATGAGCCTCCACTTGCTTGGTTGATCTTTTTTGGGAATAACCCCAAAGCTGCTAATGTGCAAATTCAGAAGAGGTGGGGGGGAAAAAGGCTCTGCAACCCTCCCTAGGGAGACCTTGTTAGCCAAATAGCTGCCAATAACCTCAGGATGTTGATTAGCTGATGCCTTGTTTGAATTAGCCGACTTCAGTTTTCTGAAGTGCTGAAAGCCCGCACAAAAGCCATTCCTGAGACCGTCCAAAACAAAGGCAACTACATGTTGGTCTGGGTGCTTGGAGAACTTTGCAGCAAACTCTTCAGCAAACGCTGACCACAGACACAGGGGGGAGGGGAGAGGAGACTAGAAGGAAAGAAAATGAGAGACGGTAATTCCCCTCTAAAAACCCCCTAACTTAGTGCAATCAAAATAAAACACAGACAAACACAGGAAGGGTAGATAAATGTTTAATTCAATGAGCCCATAGAACAACTGAGTCATGCACAAGGATGAAACCAATGACAATCCAAATTAACTAAGCTGCAAAGTCAATAGAGCATGCATTGTAAATAACTCTGCATGCAAGAAGGCAAGAGTGCAACACTAAACATGATTGTAAAACGAAACGGAATGACGTAAACGGCCGTGAGAACACAGGGCATGGGCAAAGAATTGAGCGACAACAGGAGGAGACGACCAGGTCCTACTGAAACACCGAGCAAAAAAAAAGAACGTTCCACAAAGATGCAACTAAACCTACTCTGAAAGTTCCGAGCAAAGATAATTTCCCTTGAACCAACAGTTACTGGTGCTGTGCTTTTTGGCTAGACAAGGAACTAGCGGCTGGAGACTGAGATCTGCGCCTGTAAGTGCTCTCAAACTTACGGTCTGGTCTCGAAGTGCAAGACACGGAACGATTAGTGCCTCCACACGTACTGCAATGGTGATAATAGCGGCACAGTGCGTAAGGGGCTGTGCACCTTCCCTTGTTTCATGACATGCAAGGGATCCTACATGAGCAGGAGCCCGCTGGTTCTGACGAACCCATGGATGAGCCGAGATTGTAGCTGCGAAGGGCAGCACCAGCGGCGTGAAAATTGAACAGCTCTGCGTTCCTGGCCGACCAATCGGCCAGCTGAGTCGCCGTGGCGTGTTCGCGAAAAGCTTTGTCATACGCAAGCCAGACCCGCCCGCTAAACTGGCGGTAGATCCGCAAGATTAGTAGCTTGCACAGTGTTAGATCTTTCCAGTGATGGAGGAGAGACGATGTTAAGACGAGAGAAAACACCGTGAAGGCTTCCATCCACGCAGTGATATCCTCTATATGCCGACGGCCGGGGTATCTTCAGTGGAGTTGATAAAACTAAATGCCCATTGAACATCAATTGAGGCTCGGACTCGGAGCTGACCCAGTTAGACACTAAAAGTTCCCACAGATTGACAAATTTTCCGCTTTGGATTTGCGAAACAAGCTTGGCCGGGATGGGAGAAAAATTCAGGCCCACTACGAACGGCTGATCCGCCAAAGAGTTAATGTTGGTGTGGTGTCTTCGTCCCAATACACTAAACAACTCGGTTCTTAACAACATGTTTTAATCATTTGACATCTCGAGACCACATGCTTGCTATAACATATCCCATAATAATAAAACAGTCACAATGAACATACAGGACACTACAGTTGGACAAAGGCAATTGGGCAGAAACGCCACTTAACGCATGTACCGGAGACAAAACAAGTGCCGGGACCAGCTCATTAAAGGTTGACACAAAAGTAGGCACCACAAGAGGAATGGTCCTACCTTGAGTTGAAGGACTTGATATGGAAGGCTGAAAGCCTGTCCCTGCAGCTAGAAATGACGAAGCCAAGCCACTCAAGGACACGGATGACGAAAACAGTGCCAGAACAGGAGGCGGAACACACAATTGCAGGTTCTGGTTGCCTTTGCAAAGCCTGAACAGCCTGATTAATGAGGGCCACAAGATTGGGCGAAAGAACAGCTGTTGAGGCCGGAGGTAACGGGTTTGCCGCAGCAGCAGCGCCAACCATCACTGATGAAACAACAACAGGCTCGCCAAGCTGTGAAGACGCGATAGAAGATGACGTCCCGCTCATGGCCACACTTGAAATGGGAGCTGAGGACACGACAATGGAAGAGAGAGCCGCTGCTAAGCTGTTGTTGGTTTGCCTGGCTGTCATGATGGCGAGGATGAAAGAGATAGACGAAGCAACCGAACTCCAACACACAGAGAGAACAGAAACCAGAGAAAAAGCAGTACAAACGTATGGTTCGGTGCTCAAAACAAACTGCACAACCTCACACGGTTGGAACACACAACACGTGCGATTCAAGAAACCCCGTATGTCACATCAAGGTGCATGATTCCCTGACCACCGCTGACCAGCATTGGCTGGATTTTAACTTAGCCTCAGTTACATTTAACCACATTTAAAACAAAACCAATTTGTTCTATATGCATGCGCAGATTGGTTAGCGTTCATGTCTTCTATACATGTATATTAGGTGGAGGATACATTGCATACGGGATCACACACGAAGGTTGAGTGGTTTTCCTTATAGTAGAACCCAACATGTAAGACGCATGTGTTCTACCATCGTTGGTGTTATACACTATTTCCACACGGTTTTGTTTTATATGTCATGCAAGGTGACCAAGGACCAGTTATTTTCAAGTAGCGCCACTTCTCCCTGTTTAGAGCAAAACTGAAACGTTACTGTGGCTGTGTATCTTTTAGAATTACCCAAAGGTTGGTTCAAAATTTTCAGACTACAACAGTGTGTTTGTCAGGGTTCAAATAAAGAAGGGAAACGTATTGGTTCTCCTTAGCAGCTTTTTTATTACTTGCCTTAATTGCATCTGTAAGAGAGACCAAAAAGTTCCCAAGCTTGTGACTTAAATACTCTTCAAATTGTAAATTTGTTACAAAAGAAACCAGGAAAGTGCTCAAATATTGCTACAGATGCCGTATCATCTAATGAAAGTGCAAATTTAATGTAATCAGTTTTTAAGGAGACTCATCCACCAATGAAGAATATAATATCGGCCAAATAGTGCTGTTTACCTCCAATACACGTACTTCTCATTGCAATGCTTCTCAGTTGTATCAATCGATATCATTGTGTATTAATTTTGAATTGTTTTATTGTTATCAACAAAGGTAGCACTGGCAAAAGAAAAAGAATGTGGTATTCCATGACTATCTGATAATTAAATTAGTTCTTGTTTATCAGTGAAAAAAATTTACGTTTTGAGTAAAACAACATCATCTCTCCTCCATTTCTTCATCAGATATTCAACTATCTTTCAGCGGTGAAAGAAAAAACAAGCACATCTTCCTTGTGTTTTGGAGGAAACAAGGGTTTCATTTTACATACCTTCGCAAGTAAAACAAAAGTATCAAGTTTCAAAGCTGGCATGAAAAGCCAAATTTTTATGTTTGCTGCTTAAACATAATATTGAATTTTAAATGGATGAAAAACAACGTCAAACACCAGTCAGAGTACAATTTAAAGACTGCCATGACAAACAGTAATTGTAAGTGATTTTTAAACCTTGAATGAAAATACAACAATGAAACATACACACTGCTTAGAGGAAAAGCCCTAGCAGACTACCAAGGTGAATACAAACCAGAAGTGAACTGAACAGGGGTGGAGTACTTGAGGGACTACAGTGCCATAGCTATCAATAGGGAGTTTAAGCAAATCGCTACGGCTGGCTCTGATACGGCTGCCGGAAGTAAATTTCCCCCAAAATGAGACACTGCATATGTACGTCAGTTGCATCCAGCTGTAGCATGAAATCTGACTGCGTGAGTTGGGATGTTTTGCCGTAGTGGCTACTACTTCGGGTTTATTTTGCTTCTCGGGCCCTTTTCAACGGACATCTCGGCATTTTAAGAATTCCACTGGATACTATATCCTTTAAACTCAATTTAAGTTAAAGATTGTGTCAAGGTTGCCTTTCATAAGCTTGTAAATCTGTATCCTGAATTTACAGTAAGTTTTGGCAAAGGTGTCGGAATGGCGAAGCTAGTCAAGTGAAATATTCATGTTGAGCATGAGGTTGTTTTTCTTCGGTTAAGTTTGCTTTGAGGGTTTAGTGAAAATGTTTTATATCTGGATAACTATACGATGCTATTTTGCTTCTTTGAGTATTGATATATTTGTGTTCTTCGCTCGATATTCTTTGAGATATTTGTCTCTGAAATTATATATTTCATCCATCAAATTGTATGGTACAAAGTGTATGGCATTCGCTTTCGCTCAGAAATAACCTACTCTCGTACTCTCCCCCAGACCTTTTCAGTCACAGCAGCTGTAATAGCACCAGCTGTAGTGATTTGCTTAAACTCCCTAATATAATTGCAGTCTGCACCATCTGAGATTGTCTCACTAGTCTTATGTAGTTGATCAGGTATGAACATTGCACTCCTATTGGGCAAGTAATATTTTAGTGTTGGCAACTAAAAACTGAAATGTACTGGCCCGCTGGGCAAGTGGATTTCCAATTTTCTTTCCTGCCCTGATCCAAAATAGATCCTACAGTTGTATTTACTTGAAACAATCTGTATTGTACTCTTGTTGTAAGCTTGTCATCGTGTCCAGGAAGTTGGTACCATTCATAATGGCCCTCCAATAGATACTGACAGCAACTATTTATGATAGCCCTGCGTAAAAAGTTGTCTTATTCAGGAATAGGTTGTGGGAAAGCTAATTAGCACTTAGCTTGGATTAAAAGGTAGTCATTTCTCTTGTATGAAGACATTACTTATCGCTGACATTTTGCATAGTTTGACTTGAAAAAAGAACTTAAATTGAATGTTTTGTATATTGTGGGGTATTTTAATCATGCTTTGAGCAACCAAGCTCAGGATTAAATAATCATAACACTCAACACTTTGATCCCTGAATTGGTCTTAATGTTCACAAGTCAATACTTTGTTTAGAGCACAATGGATGACTATGAGGAGATGCCTGTGTCATCATTTGGAGCAGCCATGTTGCGTGGAATGGGATGGAAGAAAGGGGAAGCCATTGGAGGTACCAACAAAGGGTAATGAATATTTTAGATAACTTAATTTTTGAATTATTTTTTGTAAAAGAAAAAAGAGAAAAGGTATTTTCAAATGAGGATTTCTACTTTGAGTACTGTGGAAATACCAACAGAAATCACTGAAACCAGCAAAACATTACGTTATATTTATTTATTTATTTATTTGTTTATTTATCTATAATTCACAAGGGTTTCCCATCACTGTGGACATTAGATAACTACTTAACAATTAAACATCTAAATACAAAATTCACCGTTACTTACGGAACAAGGTCATGTTACCTTGAGGTGGAACTAATCAATGCTGGCTCGTTTTGGTGAAGTGGTGCTTCCAAGAGTCCATATATGAGGATACTGACAAATCAAAGGTTTCTCCGCATTCTCACTGAGTCATTGAGCATTGTTACATGCTGGGTTACGATCAAGGGAACTGAAAGTATGATCCGATATTTGTTTTGTTTTGAACTTTTTTTAAGTCTTATGACCTGAGTTTTATAATTTGTTTTTGTTGCAAGTAATGTAACGAGCTCATTTTATTTTTAGGTAAGCTTACAAATGGTTACTTACACTTGTTTTATGGGCTGGGATGAGTGGTTGCAGTAGAACCGATGAATCAGTGATTCTTCTTGTTATTTGTGTTTCTAGGGGCATTTTGATATATAATTTGTTGCAAATTATAAGTACTCCAATAAAGGGAATTTTAAAACATTTGTCATTGCCAGAGTTTTGTTAACTAAAGATTTTAAATTTTAGTATGGAAAGACTCCATGGCGGCAAGTTGAACCACTAATCAATTAGATCAGACTTGAAGGCCGCCCAATTGGAAACTTACCAAGATGGCTCCTTGCACAACCTCTGGTGCATGGGACATTTTGAATTCTAAAACCATCTAGGATGCAAAATTGGCCTGTTTAAGGATCTCAGTGAAAGGGGAGGGAAGTCAGCATGCTGATGCACATTTACAAGTGGCACTTATGGTATAGGTGGAACCAAAATTGGCATTGAAATGCTCCACCTTAGGGTCATATTAGGCTATCTTATTCTCATCCTACTGAACTAGATTGTATGTTCCCTGTAGTTATTGCATTGAAAAGATAAACTTGCACCAGACATTTATTAATGAGAGCTGTGCTGTTTAAAAATCAATTAATTAAGAGAACATTAAAATGCAACCACAAATGTCTCAATTTTAAACAGTTGCAAAACATCACATACTGAACTGAAACAATGAGAACCCATTCTTATATGTGACCACTTTTTGGAATGTCCAAGGTGGACCTTCGACTGTATTTGAAACAATTGTTGTTGTCAGTAAAAAATTGACACAATGTCTCTCGTGGAAATTAGACATGGTGATGGAATTTTGCATCGTTATTATTCCATTTGGAAGTATGCAAGACCATATTGAGGTTCTTGCCTGGGTAGGGGGTGCAGAGAAAATGTCACGAGATACAAGTGCTTTTAAATTTCTAGTTTTTTTATTTCAATTTTATTTAATTTATATCTAGCAATAACTCTCTGGTACCCCTGCCCCCTAGTTCAATGTTGTGTGGGTACTGTGATCTGTGTAGTCTTAGAAATAGGAAAATCAATGTTGTTTGGGAGGAAGCGGGAATGTTTCCAGGGCGATCGAAAACTAATCAAATTGAGGGTTTTTATTAAAGAACCAATCAAATTGTTGCTTACAACGTTGGATGGTATGTTGTTAAAATTGATTGCACAATTAACAGAGGTAAATTTTACGTCTCTCAGAAAGTTAATTTTTCTGTAAGGTTACTCTATTTTTTCTTTCACCAAAAAGGCTCTCAGGTGTTGGGAAGGGTTATGAGACAAGACAACTTCACAAACTCTGCAGATTTCGTGGTGTCTTAAAAAATGTACACTCTGTTTCAGAGTTCTGGTTGTTTCACCTTTAAAAGTGCCTTCTCGATTAAATGGCTTTTAAAACTGATATTAATTTGAAGTGGTTTCTTGGATGTCAAAACCGAAGAAACTATAATCAATCTGGTAAAATGCTGGCAACAGAATAAGACCATGCTATTGCATTAATTAGTTCTTGGTCTTCATGAGTCCATAAAAATTGCCCACCAATCTGCTTTTACCATAAGCTAATATTTCAGACTGCATAACTTACAGCTGTAGCTGTCTTGCAGGTAAAAACTCCTTATTGGAGTTCATATAATCAAAGCCACTGATCGAATTGTCAAATTAACCCTTGGTAGAACTAGGCTTGATAGTACACTTCTTAAGGTGAAACCAATTTTTTTTTTTTTTGCTGTAAATTGTTGGATTAACCTTGTCACAGTACTGCTACTTCCAGAGGCTTTTAATTCACAAAATAATAACTCATGCATGCCTTGCATGCCTGTGTTTGTTATTGTTGTTTTTGATATTTCCAAGCAAAAGGAAGAATGTCTCCAGAAGTAAACACATCTACCCGAAAACATTTCAATCTGATGAAAGTTTTAGGTCTCTGTTCTGCAGAACCTGTCATTGATCTGGTCAGCCTATTTCTGGATTCACTACAGCTCAGATATTAAACATATATGTAAAACATAAAGTGAAAGAATTTTATAAAGTAACATGGTTTTTGTTATTTCACAAATAAGAGATGACTACATGTACAGTATCACTTCTGGATGTCTTGGGGAATATTATAGGAAGTGTTTCAACCAGTGCTGCTTCAGGTAGTTGGCATTCCAAAATAATTCTGATTGCAGAGTGTAAGAAAAATCAGGAATTGAATAAAAATGGTTACAAACTGGGAGAGAAAAGATGGAAAGAAGGAATGAAAATCCTTGCATCAGTTCACTTGAACTCAACCCAGATCATTTTGCTTTGACTAAAGGCTAATGTTTGAAGTGTATGCTTTTCCAAATAGGCTCTGGCAGTTAATTGACCATTATCAGATGAATTCAATTAGTTGATAATCAACTCAGCTCAGTGTGCATGCTCATAGCTTGACCCAATCCCTCCGCAGTGCAACGTCTCAAACAGGGCCACAGGATAGAGATCTTTTCCCCAAATAAACCAATTACATTAGAGAATACAAACAGTAACTGTAGTTCTGTAACACAAAATTGAAAGCCCAACAAAGTGCAAAGTGTTACCAACCTCTCAGGAAACTTTGCCATTTGTTGATTGGTAAGTTTTTATCCTAAATTTTGTACATTTTTCAACAGTTTCAGTTCAGTTGTCGCAAAGTGAGTTTTCAAGCTAAATTTTTTGAGCGATATTTATAATTGAAAGGGTGAGTGCAAAACCATGCTAAGTGACGATTTGGGTGAAAAAAAAAATTTTCGCGAAAGGGCTTGAATTTTTGCATGTGGTCTTCAATGTAATAGAAAAACGCGGCCCTGTATTTTTGTCG
>Ga0099807_1084323_pt1 | contig 10098 bp, 2 predicted proteins | sample OrbTnscriptome_FD_81149 | JGI IMG/M metagenome (GOLD analysis project Ga0099807, IMG submission 81149) | Coral microbial communities from Puerto Morelos, Mexico - Orbicella T R A metatranscriptome (Eukaryote Community Metatranscriptome) | ecosystem: Host-associated > Invertebrates > Cnidaria >...
TTTTTCTACATGTTTAGCAAAGACTGAGCTCTGGGTGGCAGCTAAGTCAAGTTACTTGTGAAGTTACACATAAATGAAAACAGCTTTGGATTGGCTGCTAAAGCGTATTGAAGATTAACTAGACAGTGTTGATCTGTATTTTGCTACAAATTAAACACAATTGTACGTGTTTGTTATAAATTAGCACAAATTAATCATGCTAAATTAAGGTCAAAAAGGTTTGAGAAAGGTCAAACAAGAATCCCGGCACCACAAATAATTACAGTTTACCAAATACGGCAACATAGGAAGCAAATATCACACACCATAGGGTTTGAGATCATCACAATACTGCAAAGAGGGATTTTATTCACCACATTAAAGAAACATCAACACCATGACTCCGCAAATCCCTGTGTCCCCCTCTAAGAAGTGTTGACTGCCTAGAGTTATTCTCTTGACTCCTCCTTGATGAAACGTTCTTTATATTTTATGTCAAATCTCAACCTGCAAATTCGTCAATGTTGGCAAACAGATGCGTGGTAGAACGTATTTATGTACATGTATATCTGACTGATTTTTCAAAAACATGCCAGCAAATTTGAACCCCCTCATTCATGTAACCTGTGTTTTTTTTGCTTTCCTAATGGCAGCAGCTTGTAAAGCTTACTTAGCATGAAATGTAGAGAACTTCTTGCTGCATGTTGCAATTATTTATCTTTTTTTTTAAATTTATTGCTACCCCCTCCCCTTCCCTTTTCAATTCGTGTTAAGTTCAGGCCAGGCTACACTCAGATGAATTTTAGTTTGCATAGTGACTGGGAGGAGCTGATCGAGTAGCTTTTTATATCTGCTGTCTAAAGGAAGTCTGCCTGAGGACATCATTAAGCCCTAGAAGGTGTCAGTCTAATGATTTGTTAGTAAGTGCTGTCCATTATCGTCCATTTATGACCCTGACATGTATAAATTGGTCGTCATTTAGCCCCATAATTAGGCCATTTGCATTCCAGTGATAATCCTGTGCTTGCTTTAGACAGCAGAGAGCTTTAGCCACATTGATTCGGGGTTAGAAGTGTAATGGACTAAACATTTCTAGCTGCTGTTGGCAATATTTGGCCTGAACTTTGATGTGGCTAGAGACTGTTGTATTGTTGGAAAGGGTAGTCCCCCACTCGATGTAATTCAAGTACATCCGGGACATTGTTATATGCAAGTAAAACATGGCCCAAAGAGAATCAAGAAAATCACTTCAATCGCTGATGAATGTGAGTAGGATTTCCTTGCAAACCACATTAAATAGGGTTTGGCCTCGTATGATACTAAAACAATATATTGTTGTAAAGCAAATATATGTTTCAAAACAACCGTTGCTGTACTGTAGCACTCTCTGTATCAGTCTGCAGTGTGGTTTTAATTTTGGAACTGAATTTCAAGGATGTAATCTCTTAAGAGCCATTCACTTCTAAAGGCCAAGACTTGACCATGCTAATCAAACTCCACTATGTTGGATTGTGATGAGAAATCTCTTTCTGCCAGGCTTAATGTCGGTCTGTTATACATGTGTTGTAGAATTATTTTGTGTTTTTGGTTATCATTATTCTGTAGATGGTTTGTATTTGATATTCTTTGTAATGTAGCAACTAATGATAAAGGTAACAACTTTTGGTGCAAAATTTATCATTACGGATTGTGCCTAATAAATGCACAGGTCTTTTACCTATGTTAGGACTACTGTGTGGTAAGAAGATCTCAACAAGGGCTTTTCTTCTACAAAAATGACTCATAAGAGACATGAAAAATAATGTCAAAAAACCCGTAAGCGTGTCTCTAGATATTTCAAGACAACACTGAAAGTCAACAAAATTCAGAACAGAAATCAGAGATATTTCAGTTTGGAATCTTTTTCATCTGATTCATTTCTTGTACTTACTGAAGCTTGCTTCCTCAGATAGTTTGCCTCTTTACTCCACTAAGTAAAGTGCAGACAACCCAAAACCACCCACTTTGCTCCCACAACAGGCTGATGCTCAAAACGTCAGCTTAACAAACACACCATGGTGGTTGATTATCCTTTAGCAACTTCAAGTTGCTAAGAGGCCCCAACTGGAAATATGTAGAATCTCTGGCCAGGCTTGAAAAATAAAAAAAAATCCTGATGCTTTACCTGAAGAACTATCTTCTTCGAAAATTCCTTCTTTGCTTCCTAAAAATTTGTAATTTCTGCAAAATTCAAAAAAATAGACAGGGCAAGTTTAGTAATTCTGCATAAATTACCCCCATATCAAAATTGGCCAAATTTGACATCATATGGACCTACCAACCTTCCGAAATTAGTCACTTTTTAACTTTCAAGTAAAGGTTGTTAAAGTAAGAGATGGCAGCTGGGCTTATTCAAAGGATACTAAAACACTTGAAACAGCAGAACTTTCAAAAATGCCTTTACCTAGAAAGTAGAAAAGTTGAACTCTTTTTCAGAGTTACGTGTTTTTCCTGGTATCGTAAAGTGTTTCAACATACATGGAAGTGAGTAGAATTTGGCCAATTTTCATATTAATTTATGCATAATTTCATAGGACAAAACTCATCTTTTCTATTTTTATGAGTTTCTTGATTTTTGCCCGAAAATGCACCAAACCATTATGTGTACACTGTACACTTGCCATATTTGTAGAGCATGGTATAAATGCTCTTTTTAACTTGTGAATTGCAATAGCAAGTTAGGTGTTGTGGTGGTTTGCAGATTATGCAAATGATATGCAAATGAGGGTTTGGTCACTCACTTGTTAAGTTTCTACGCTATTTCTGCTGACCAGTAAATGAAATGTTATAGTCAGGGAGCAGTGACCTAAAAATGGGAGTTTCTTTCAACCATCACCACAGAAAATGTTTGACACCTGATTCTTGTGGGGAAAGACCTTCTGATCAAAGCTAGGTAGTTTGTAAAGTTCAATTGTGGTATAGGTTTCGACAGAAGCATATCACCTAGAAGCGTTTAACTTCCCTTATCTGCAAAACAAACCTGTTCAAAATGGCGTCTAAAGCGAAGAAGTTCTCGGCCATGATAATAGAGAAGATTTGTGTGACGGGAAAAGCATTAAGAGAGGAGGTTGTACTTGAAAGAGTTTCTGGTGAGTTGGCAGAAACATTCAAGGTTTATCTGGACTCTTGTGCCAGCGAGTTCGAATCGGTAAAACATTTTAGCAGTCTGTCCGTAGTAATAAAGATGTCAAGTGAGAGAGTTTTTGATTTATTTAGTGAAAAGATGAAGTTCTCTCACAATAAATACGTGGTACTTCAGGTTAGGTGGGATGAATATGTAAGGGAGGTATTAGAAAGTGAGGAAGCTAGGAAGATAGTTCAGGACAGTTGCAAAGATGGTGATATTACTTACTTACTTTACTTACTTTATTGTATGGTTGATCGTTTTGTGTTATCTGGAATATAATAAGCGGTACAGGTTGCAGTATGTCATGGAAGTTCAGAAAAATGGCAAAGCAAAATGTCGGAGGCTAGTATCATCTATATACGCCAGAAGATAAGGTTTCTTTATTAAAGCTTGGGTCTGCTGCGGCTCTTAGTCTTCGGAAAACGGCTTCATAAAGTTCTAGATGCAATATGCAGTCAAACATCCACCCACCTGTTGGATCGATGTTACGAAGATCATTGCGAAGCAGATGGCAGCGATCGATGTTATGGAGGACAAGAAAAAAAAGTCTGCCTGGTTATAAGTTATAAAAATAAATGTGTTTGAAGGAAGAGAACTTGTTCGTGTTAAACTAGGAATTTATTCTCCTTCTCGAGTCATTCTGGAAAGTTTTTTCAGAGGGTTAAACCAAGTGGGCTACAACTATGTCTTGTTTGGTAACAAGCCATCATGTCGTCAAGGTCAGTATCAAACCTTTCATTTATCAAATTTACATCGTTTTCTTGCTTTATAGTCGTACGGTTTACTTGATGTACTTACTTGTTCAGAGTTGTTTCTTAATGTTTCAAGTTGGCAATTGTATCCAGGGCAACAGCAGATCCATGCTTGTGGGAAAATGCCAGAATTTTTTGTTAACCTAAAAAATTATGGTTACTCTGTTAAGTGTCTAATAGGGTGGCAAAGAGACAATCACGATTGTGTTGAGGAAAGATATAACCAAATCAGACTGAATGAATTGCTTTTTTGGTGTGTGTAATTTACATTGCGTAAATTAAATGTGGCAAAACTTAGCAATTCAAGGTGCTGAGAATAATTGCCAATCTGAACAGCAACTTGACCTTTGTGTTGTGACTCCAAAAATAACACAAGTCTTGGAAATGACTGAGATATTAATTCACTAGTAAGTATTTTTATAATTTATGCACCCTCTTGTGGGGCTGGAAAGTATATTCTGCTTTTGCTCTAACAGTGGGAGTGGAGCGTACTTGTGTGGGCTTAGGTTTACTTTTATTTCATTCAGTTGGAGTGCTAGTTTTAAACGTTAGTATTCGGGAGTTAACGTACTCCAAGTGAATAGGCCATCACTAGAAAGATAAAGGTATACATTTAAATATATAAAGTAATATTGATTATTAGGTGTCAACATAGATGAGTTGTTATTATTTGTTCACAGATATCAAATTAACTTGCACATTTGTGTCAACAGGGTTTGCTGCAATATCTAAGCCAGTTACATAATAAAGTCAGCAACTGAGAATTCAACAGTTGGTCCCAAATAGACACTCCTTCAATGGTGTCAATTCCACTGAAGTTCTGAATACGTTTTGTCATGACTGGAAAGAAATGTTGTCACATGGAATAAGAATAATCAATTTGCAAACAGGAAGTAGGTTCTTTTGTTGATATCCAGTTTTAAGATGATGCAAAATATGGTAAAATTTTACTGTAAATGCGGTAAAAACTATATAAAAAACATATTGTTCATATAGTTTGTGTGCTTCTTTTGATAGATGAAGATCCTTGTGATGTTAAAAGTATATGCTGATGATTGACTAGTAGTTTGCATAATAATTCTGGATAGCAAAGTGTATCCAAGTTTGTTTCTGGATTCAATATTAATCTTCAAGTGGCTGTTAGCATACAGTTGTGTAAAGAGTTGTGTAATAGAGCTTCCAACGACTCACGTGAAAAGTATACAGTACAGGTTTATCAGCTGGAACTTGATAAAAAGTCAAATGCTACCTGAGAAACATCAAAATTATGTCTAAAGGAGTGTTCCACGTTGCTCAGTGTGCTTCACTCTGGTTTACTAGGTTCTTATGCTCCCATGACCTGGTACAGATGTGTACGTCTTATTGTAGGTGTTATACTTGTTTTGTCAAACCCAATACTACTTTGATCGGTTGGATCTGTTTTAAAATACAATAAGATAATAACATGTTTTTTATCATGCTATTCACAGTGGGAAGTTAATAAATTAAATGTTATTTGAAGAACACAAACCAACTGTTATCAGCTTTTTTAGGAGAATTTCCTGTACACACATTCATTCACTGTAATCACATTCTTCGTCATGTCGAACTTGTTGCATATCAGCTTGACAACCATGAAGCAAGACATGTGCAGTACACCTTTCATTTTGAAAGGACCAGTCCATGTTTGTGAGCAAGACAATTGCACTGACCAAAGTGTATCTCCCAAATGAAAGGGGTATCCCATGCAAATCCTCAAACTCAAATTAAAAAATATGTCAAAGCTGTGCTCTGACGTCTTTAAAACTGTAACAAACAACAATAATTATTGTAGTAACAATGATGTAGTACATCAAACATGAAAGACCGTGTTTAACCACATTTCCAAATATGGAGAAGAGTCTTTAAGATGTAACACGCAGCTGAGAATTTTTGACAAAATTTGAGATTTTGGAAATGCCATGGAATGTGGTCTTCGGTGTTTGACACACCATATACACAAGTACACCTATCTTCACAATTGAAACTAGAACTAAGGAGAAAAAGGCGACTTAAAATTACAACATCTATGTCAAGTAAGATCAGATATCCAAACATGATCACAGTTATGATTTACATTGTTTAAACTTGATGAGTTATTGATGAGTTTGAGAAAATTATTTGAAAGTGCTTCTGCAAGTGAATTTTTAAGAGACATATATTGGGCATTGTTTGATGTCGAGTAAAAATAATGAACAATGTATTAAATTGCATTACGTTGCATTGAATGTACATTCTTGCAAAAACCGAAACTCTTCCTGGAAGATTATTTAACCTCATTGCAACAGTTAAAGGCAAATACACATTTTTTGTGCAGAATTTGTATTTTGTAGAACTGTATAGGCTTGATCCAATAAGCATATTCTGAGTACAGTGTCTTCTATTTGATCATAAATTTTAAACATAATCAAGTAAACATAATTTGCAACACACTGCTTACCAACGTTTTCACCAAAGTGTGTTTCTGTCAGTTCCTTGACTTGTGGCCAGCAGACACAGTGGTTGTTGGATTAGTGTTATTAAATACTGCAGGGCCTGGATTGTTCTCTACATCATTCACTTCCCCTTACAAGCAATGGGATGTAGACAAAATGTAGCCCATCATTTCTGTACATGTCCAGAATTTGTTTCAATGTTGTCAAGTAAAACACATTTAGCTAAGACATGCTAAGAATCCATCCCTGTTGAACATGTGATAAGGCATCCTTCGCTTCCTCAACCGGTGTTGTTCAATTGATGTCCCCATACTTGCAGTTAATATTGCCATGTAATTTACAAACAGCTCCAGTAGATGTAGGTTCAGCAGTTTGAGTGCATTCACAGCTGCTCAAAATAACTGCACAGTGCAAATACATATACATGGTTTACGTGATCACAGTATAATCCAATAACTGACACTTGTTTGGGTGAAGAAGGTAAGTACTTGCGAAAGCGAATACTTCTCCTGTGCAATCCACACTGAACACGAGCCGAGCCTGGATAAGTTAATGGCTTGCGTGAGAAAAACAAATCTTGTATCGCCGAAGAAATTCTCTCAGGAAGATCTAACTGAAATAACAAGGAGAACACAGTTCTCGAGGGCAGTGCGGGAAGAAAGATAATATAACAAAAACGAGGCAAAGCAATTTAGAAATGGAAAATAACTTACTTTGACTTGCGACGGTATGCTGTTGAAAAATATCTGAAATATTACAAGTACACAGCAATGGCTGCCGTATCGAACAGTCACGTCATATAAGCCTACTCAATTCCTCCCAGAAGACCTTGCGATACGCGACACGTAGACACATAAATTCCGCCGACGGTAGCATAGTGGAGGCTGAAGCCCCCACAAAAAGGGAACCCAGAAAAGTGGTAACCAGAAAGATTATAGCATTGGTTGCTAAATATAGCCCAACTTCCACAAATAGCTTCGTTTTGATAAAACGGAGGAAACATCAGCTTTGTCTATTTTAACTTGAATACGGGTACAGTTGAACCTCCGGTTGCGACCACCTCTTGTAGGTGACCACCTCTCCTCAGCAACCAGTTTTCCAACATACAAAAGTTTCCAAGTCAAACCTTACCTCTAAAGCGACTGCGACCACTTGACAAATAATTGAGCTTAAATTAGATCAGATGTTGTAACATTATTGCATTCCTGGGTAGTACAAGAGACTAAAATTTCTCATTGGGGAATACCAGATTTTTTCTCGAAATTGACTTTTGACATGAATAAAACATTTAAAACATGGGGTAAGTCTCTGCAGATATACCATATGCTAATGAGGCAAAATTTTGACCCAATATGGTCTAAACTCTCTTAAGTGACCACCTCCTGTAAGCAACCACCTAGGCTTGACATTTTGGATGGTCACTTCCAGGAGGTTCAACTGTATTTAATTTTGTTTTCTTGTTTCTTTTAACAGGTATTTAATGATTGCATCTATATAGTGCAAAATTTCTGCCAGAATACCTAAATAGCATTCCTGGGGTTCTGAAGCTTCAAAATTTTCCTGGACCCCCTCCCCCCTACTATACTAGGTACCCTGCGGCAGGAACTAAACTCCTTGTATGAATTTGGTTGCTAAATGTAGCTGAACCACCTTGAGCAACTTAAAAAGAGGGAACGTCAGCTTTTTTCAGGCTTTGTTTATTTCTGTTTGAATGTGGGTGTTGTGATGACAGCATCTATAAGTACAAAAGGCCTGCCAGAATGCCTAAAATAAAATTAGTTAGAGATTTCTCTTCACCTAGTGTTTAGGTGTTGTATGTAACTTGTATTTGCTTGGTGTGTCCATTCCTGGGTTCTCAGTACACCTGACGGCCCCCCAAGTGGGGCCATGAAAAAGGAAATCAAGCTCAATGGAAAGGCCTGGTTGAATTACATGAAAAGGATGTTATGGACAAATAATAGACCTCATACTATTTACAGAGGTTGTAACTTAAATTGCAGATGGGATATGAAAAAACACTGATTTGCATCTACTTGAAAATAAAGTGTGTTTTTTAAACTCAATTCTTGCAAAGTACTGACTAGCACAAAAAAAGAAACACAGCACAACAGCACAAAAACAATATTCTGGAGCCATTGGCCAGCATTACAGTCAGCACACATGAGGGGACTAGTCCCTGTGACTAGTCCCTGCAACTAGTCCCCTGAAGAGTTTACATGAAGGGACTGGTCGCAGGGACTTATCCCATGAACAGTTGACACGGAACATTCTGAGGAACAAGTCGCAGGGACTTGTCCGAAAAATTCAAATTGGTTTGAATTCCTGGGACTAGTCGCAGGGACCAAACTTTGGTCCCTGTGACTAGATTTTGAAGCAAAAATGGCCAGTTCACACAATGGGACCTGTCCCTACGACTAGTTGCAGGGACTACTCACAGGGACTAGACCTCATACTATTTACAGAGGTTGTAACTTAAATTGCAGATGGGATATGAAAAAACACTGATTTGCATCTACTTGAAAATAAAGTGTGTTTTTTAAACTCAATTCATGCAAAGTACTGACTAGCACAAAAAAAAAAACAGCACAGCACAAACAATATTCTGGAGCCATTGGCCAGCATTACGGTCGGCACAGGGATAAAAAATGACTGAACAATAACATCCAAGAGTAGTAAATTTTTGTTTGAGATAACCGTTCAAGACAGGCAGTAACATGGTTGTGAATATGTAAATGGAGGGTAAATGAGATGATATCTGTTTAATGGACCAGTTAGTATCCAAACCAGGATCCAAAATCCTTGAACATCAGCCAAACAAACGGATGGCATACGCACTACAATAAGAAATTAATGAGAGAACATTTATTAAGATATAAAGGGAAGAAGCCGAGCCACAAAATTATACACTTATCGTGATAATACAGGCAGTAACATGGTAGTGAATATGTAAATGCAGGGTAAATGAAATGATATCTCAGTTTAATGGACCAGTTAGTATCCAAAGCAGGATCCAAAACCCTCGAACATTGGCCAAACAAACGCATGGCATATGCGCTACAACAAGAAATTAAGGAGAGAACATTAATTAAGATATAAAGGGAACAAGCCGAGCAACAAAATTATACACTTATCGTGATAAAACAAGGGTAGAAATCACACAATCATGCCCCGAACATCTGACACATCAAGGGAAAAGCCCCAACTTCAAGTCCGATTTTCTTAAAGTTCAACTATCGCACTAAGGTATCACGCAAAAATAATCCACAATACTGATCATTGTTATCCAGCAAGCGAAAGCGCCTGTGCTAAACAAACGTTTTCAACATAGCATGATTTCCGTTGACTAGTTTTGATGCAAAAAATGCTTACCTGCACTTGAGACCTGGCAAATAACTGGCCTAGATATTATGCTGGCAGCTCCTACAAAAAGTTCGTTTGATTCTCATGATGAGTGTAGAAATTGGTCCAGAAACGACAACCTACTCTCAACTTGCAACAAAATATGTGTCCGGCCATTGCTCCGGCTAAGACAGCACATGATTCATTGAGTACTGTCATGTGAACCGTGTCCACGTTTGAGTGGACATAGAGGGACATAAACAACTTCTTCTTTTGACAGAGGTGTCTTTCAAGATGTGACCGAGGCAGGTTCTGGTGTTGTTAGTGAACAACGAAACAGACTTGTAGCCACAATAAAATTTATTTATGCAGGAATACAGAAATTATACAAAAGGAAAAAAAGGGTGAT